>ERZ1292633.126-Hain-H41-02um-R1-126-length-104959-cov-22_pt3 | contig 91938 bp, 120 predicted proteins | sample MGYA00564406_ERZ1292633 | MGnify/ENA primary metagenome ERZ1292633 (study PRJEB36523, sample SAMEA6512639) | groundwater metagenome | collected 2019-01-08 | study: AquaDiva: Metagenomics assemblies of 32 groundwater samples
TCACCGTGCGCGCCGGTTCATCCCAGTCCCCAACCGCGTACTTGTTCCAGTGCCGTCCCTCACTCGGAGGGAGCTCGAGCACACGCGGGTCAGCGATGTTCGCGCCCGAGTCGACCGTGGTCTTTCCGATGACGGTCGGGTGCGGCTTGTCCCAGTGCTGGACGCGGTAGCCGCCCTCGCGAGGTTCGCACCCGAGCGCGAGAGGTCCTCGCGGGTCCGCGACGTGGGATGCCCCGTTGCTCCGCCCTCCGACGACCGTACGCGAGGGCTTGTCCCAGGGCATGACGCCCAGCACTCCGTTGAACGTCGTCTGACGTGGGTCAGCTACGCTGAACCTGCCGTTGCTCGGGCGGTTCTCTCCGCACACCGCGCCCGCCGGTTCGTCCCAGGGCAGCACGCCCATTGTTCCGCGGCGCGACCAACCCTCCTTGATGCGCGGGTCCGCCACCGCGGCCGCGCCGCTGCTCGGCGCCGGCGAGCGCGTGATCGTTCCGACCGGCTTGTCCCATGACGTGACACGGTCGACGTTGCCGAACGGCTCGACGCGCGGATCGGCAACATGCCCGATCGCGTTCGCTCCGGACCCCGTCACGGTCCCGGTCGGCTCAGTCCACGGCGCGACCTCGTGCCGCTTGAAGACCTCCCGCCGAGGCTGGCCGTCTCCGAGCACACCGGCAAGGTCTCGCCAGTCTCCGCCAGGCGGGATGAGCGAGAGCCGCACCCAGTTCAGCCAGGAGATCTTCGGCAGGTCGTGGATGCGCCCATACGCCCGAGCCTCAGCCGTCGCGGGAACAGGAAGCTGCTCGAGCACCTCACCGCACGCGCGCACGCGCTTCTTCGGCGGCTGGTAGAGCAGGTTCGGGCATCGTCGATGAAGGCGCGCGACGAGCAGGTAACGACGTCGGCGCTGAGCGAGCCCGCCGATCTCGCCGCAGTCATGGAAGCCCTCATGGAGTCGATAGCCCGCGGCGCGAAGCACCCGCTTGATAGCGTCGAGCATGTCCTTCGCGCGGGTCCGGAGGCGCGGCACGTTCTCTAGAAGCACCAGCTTGGGAGGGTCATCGCCCCAGGCCGCGAGCATCGCCTTCATCCAGACGAGGGCGAGCTGGTTCATGCGCAGATACTTCTCGGTGCCAGCGAGCTCCTTCGGGAGCAGGCCCGAGGCGCCCTTGCACGGCGGCGAGAGGAACACGCAGTCGGGTCCGAGGATCCCGTACCAGGATCGGAGGAGCGCGCCCGTGACCTGCTCCATGTCGATGCAGCGCGAAGGAGAGCCGGTCAGATACTCGAAGTCACGGCACGCGTCCGGATCGATGTCGATCCCGCCGATGCACTCGAAGCGGAGGTTGAAGCCGAAGAGGTGCGAGTGAGCATCGAGGAACCCTCGAGCTCCAGCGCCCATCCCTCCGAAGGGGAAGAGCGCCTTGAAGACGATCTCGCGCTCAGACATCGAACCTGCCGAGCCCGGCCCCGTTCCTGTACTTCTCGAGCGCGTCGTCGTGCATCGCAACCGCGACGTCGTAGATGAGCTGCGCCGCTCGCGCCATCAAGCGCGCGCTCGCGCGTGCCTGCCTGAGCTCATCCCGAGGGCGGACCTCAACACGGCAGACTTCGCGAACCCGCGCGAGCTCGGCATGCCAGGCCACCTTCGCGTCGCGCGATCGGTCAGAGCATCGTCGCAGCGTGTCGCGCGCGAGCATCGGTCGGAACCACGCGACGTGGTGCGAGCCGATGTAGTAGCCGCCCGAACCTCCGGCGTGCCTGATCATCTCTTGGTCGAGCACGCTCAGCGCCTTCTCGAACCGACTCCCGGCTCGAGCGCGGTCGATGGTTTCCTTCGAGGTCTGCCTCATTGGAAAAGCCTGAGCGCCTTCGCGAGATCGTGGGCGTCCATCCAGGGCATCGACCGCCCGGTATGCGGCGAGCCGTTCGGCGCGTCGACGTACGCGCGCCCGTCGAGCTCGGCGTGAATCGCGGCGCGCGCTCGAGCACGAACCTGCTCGGCAAGATCAGGCGGGACCTTCCAGCACCCGAGCGCGCCCTTGCACGGCACGGGCTCGACCGGAATCGCGTCGACAAGGCGCCAGCCGATCGGACCAAGCCACCAAGGCGCGAGCCGCATCCCCTGCCCGTCTAGCTCACCGAAGGGGCCGGCGTCTCCGCCCAGGACCTCACCAGCATGCTTCCGTGCGCGCGCGTCGAGCACGTGCTTCACGCGAACGACTCCGAGGATCGCGCCGAACACGCACCCGCTTCTCAGAGGAGCGATGACGCCCTTCGGGTACGCCCAGCCGCCGGTCGCCGTTCCTTCGTAGTGCATCCGCGGGCTCGGGTCGTACTTGAGCCCGGCGTGGATCGCGAAGAAGGGCCGCTCGTCATCGACGGGCTCGAGGAGCTCCTTCAATGGGAGGAGCGTGTTCCGGTTCTCGATGTCCTTCCGAGAGACGGTGTTGAAGACCTGCCCGGCCCACGGCTGCCAGAGAGTGAGCGCGCGCATCAGCGTGTCCTGATGGTCAGAAGCGGCTCCGTCGTGACCACGCCGTCATTCCAGAACCTGACTTCGGTTTTGTCGGAGAGGATCTCGACCTTGTCGGCGCGCTCGACCTTACCGTACTGATCAGCCGAGAGAAGGTGCTGGGTCGTAGCGAAGAACGACTTCTCGTCATCGCCCAGTGCTCGACGCCGGCACTTCACCATGACCCAGAACGGACTACCGAGACCGACCTCTTCGAGCGCGGTCATGCCCGCTTCGATCTCGGTCTCTTCGCGCGTCTCACTCGACCACCGAAGTTCGAATCGAACATCGTTACAGCCGAGCTCCTCGTGCGCGGAGCATCGAGCCTTGGGAAGCAGGATGAGGTTCATGTCCTCGGAGAGCTTCAGCGCTCGACGCAAGATCGTCTCGACCTGCTCGCCCTCGATCTCGAGAGAGCTCCTGGTTTGGATGACGACCTGCTTGATGCCGGTGACTTTCATTCGTGCACCGGATCCGAACGCATCGGTTCCGAACAAGTCGGGCAGAGACAGACCGGCATAGGAGGAGCATCCGCTGGCGGTCGCTGCTCTCCCGGCGCGATGAGCACGCCGCGCTTGATCCTCAGCATGCCGATGCGCCAGCCCTCGGGGACCTCCTTAGCGAACACGTCGGGCGCGAACACCGGAGGCATGTCCATGTCGGGGACCTCGAGCGGAAGCGACTGCATCGTGAAGCTCTCCGTGCACTCCGGGTTGGAGCAGTGGACCTGCACGGGAATCAGGATCGAGAAACGAAGCGCGTTGGGCGGCTTAGGCTGCTTGGGCATCGGAAGAACCTCCAAGCGATCATGCCGCCCTGACCCAGATGCTCTTTCCAGCGGTCGTATCCCGCGCGATGAGACCGCGCGCGGCGAGCCGGCCGAGGGCGCCAGCAAGCTCGATGCGGCACGTCATCACGCTCTCGAGCGTGACCTTGGAAGCGTCTCGAAGATGCTTCGGCACGACCGCGCCGATGATCTTGAGCACGTCGTCGTGAGCCTTGGGCAAGCCCTCTTCGCAGACGACGCGGATCTGTCCTCCTTCAAAGACGCGCACCGCGACCTGGGGGAGCGGGTCGCGGTTCAAGTAGGGAGACACCAAGACGTCGTGCACTTCGCAGACCGTCCAGTGTCGAGGGATGCTCTCGAAGACGAGGTCGTCGGGGTGCACCGTCCAGTATGCGGGCGTGCCGTCCCAGTCCCCCTCGAGCAGAGTCTTGAGCGAGAGCGCGGCATGGGTCTTCGCCTCCTCCCAGGTGCCCTCCATCACGGCGTTCCAGACGCTCTTGGCCCCTGCTTCGTTCTTACACCAGATGTTGATCTTCCACTTCCGCTGCATGTTCTTCTCCGTGTCCACCCGGGTGGACAGCTAGTGGTGAGCGCCTTCGTCCCGGGATCCCGGGGGCGTTGAGGAACCGCTGCGTGCGCTCGAGGCGCGTCTCGGCCAGGCCTAGCGTCACGAGCGACCCATCTCCGCCGATGGCCTCGCGGCCCTCGAAGAGCGCGCCAGCGAGCGTCGTGCCGGTACCACAGAGCGGGTCGCAGACGACCTGCCCGGGGCGGGAGTAGTCCTGGATGATCTCGCGCATCGCCCAGAGCGGCTTGCCGCCGGTCATCAAGAGACGCTCTCGAGATCCGATGTACGCGCCGCGCCCGATCGTGCCCCACGTGTAGAGCTCCGTTGGTCGCGCGACCATCACCCAGTACGTCCACGGGCTCGGCCCGTCACCACGGATCCGGAGACGCGAACCGCGCACCACGAGCGGGAGCGGAGGGAAGCCGGCATAGAGCCCAGCGCGCTCCGCCGCGCGCTGCCAGGCAGGCCAGAGAACGTGGTCGGTGATCGAGACGAGCCAGCCTCGCTGAAGAGGGCGCCACGTCTGAACGAACACGTGGACGTCCTCGGGCGTCCAGAACGCGTAGGGGATCGGAGAGCGCCCCCCGGGCCGCGTGCCGTCATGCCCCGTGTGGGTGCGCTCCGAGTAGGGCGTGTCGACGCTGATGAGGTCGACGACCTCCTTGCGCTGAGTCAGGTGCCGCGCGAGGGCATCATGCTCGCCGTGGTAGAGCGAGAGACGACGCGACTCGATGAGCGGAGTGAGCACGCGGCATCATGCCGCGGGGATACGCCGGCGACGAGCAGGGATCCGATCGAAGGGGATGACCTCGAGGCGCACGATGGGCTTGCTTCCACGGTTCTCGGGCCAGTGAGTCGGGAGCTTGCCCTTGGCATGCTCGGCACCGATCGGGCATCGACGGCAGACCGGATCATCCCCCTTCTTGAACCGGAGCACGCAGGACCCGACGCTGTGCCGCACGTGAAGCGCGATGCAGACGAAGCTCTGGATACCGCGGCTCACAGCGCCTCGATTCGATGAGCGAGCTCTCGCCATTCACGCGACGACTGCTCGAGGAGCTCCGCATCGGCACGAAGCTTCTCGAGCTCGAAGCGAGCAGCCGTCGCGACCGCATTAGGCATGCCCCTCAGAGCACTGCCACGGGTCGGGCTCAAGTATGCAGCGAGCACGAAGGCGCACGCGAGTCGCTTGCTGTGCGCGGACTTCGCCGCGGCGTGCGCGCGCGAGTAACAGAAGCCCGCGAAGAACCGGTAGATGGACTTCATGCGGCGCTCGCTCCGCAGCTGCACACGCAGGGGCGTCGACGATCACGACCTTCGCCGATCACCAAGTCGATCGAGCATCCCGCCGCGTGCTCGCGCTTGGAAGAGATCGGACCCTCGAGCCCCTCGCCGATCTGGAACGAGCGCCCAGCCAGCCAGCCCGCGAAGTCGGCATGTCCCAGGTCGCTCAGAACCGCATCGGGCTCGATGTCGTGGAGCTTCCGCCACTGAGCCCATCGCGTCGACATCCAGAGGATGAACCCGCACATCTTCCCGCCGGGCCAGTCGAGCACGTCCGCATCGAGCATCGCGCGCGGAGCGCGCCCGTGGGCGAGCGCATAGGCGACGTAGTACGGGTTCCAAGGACCCGCGAACGGAACGCGCGTCATGCCGCGCTCCTGAGGCACTCCGAGCAGAGGTGCGAGCCCCGAGCTCGGACGAAATACCGATGGTCCGGCGTCTCGCAGCGAAGGTGCTCGTCGTACCAGACTCGGTGCGCCGCGCCGTACCCGGTAGGTCGCGGCGGGATCAAGCCCTCGGCGATCCGCGCATCGATGTCCGCTTGCTCAGCGAACGCTCGAGCACTTGCCGACCCGTCACCAGGGCTCGGGATCGATGGCGTCGAGATCGACGGGGATGGTGAGGATGAGCTCAGGTCCATCATCGTCTGCAGCACCGGGCTCGACCGCTTCTTCGTCCTCGCTTGCATCTCGACCTCCGGGCTCATCATGCCGCGGAGGCTCCTCCTCAAGACCGAACGCGGGCAGACCTCCACCCCTGAGCTTCCGCTTCGCGTCTCCTTCGATCTGCCGCACGCGCTCACGCGAGACGCCTAGAGCCATCGCGATCGAATCGAGCGTCGCGCCGTCGGGGAACGTCCGAACGAAGAGCTGACACGCGACGTCTTCTTCGTAGCGCGTGTGCTTGTCGATGATGATCTTGGTTCCGCCTCGGAGCCAACGATGGCGCGGGCACGTCTTGACGTTGTGCTTCCCGATGATCTTTCCCGCGGCGTTCCGCCGCTGCTGATCGATCTTGGTGCCGCAGACACGGCAGGTGCCTTGCCCCTTCCCAGGCGAGCGGCGTACTCGAGCGACTGGGCTCACGTCCGAACGCCTCGGAGCACTGCTCCGACGCGTGAGCGGATCTCGAAGCGAGCGCGCTGAACGTCCGGAGCCGAGAGGACCTCCGCCATCGCGTCGTGGTACCGAAGCTGTTCCCCGATCGGGACATCGCTCCAGTGCTTCGAGCACGCACAACAGCTCGAGGCGCAAGGCTCCGAGCATCCCATCACGACGCATGGCTCCGCCGCCTCCTCCGCTGCCTTCTCGACGACGGTGCGACACCCACCGGCCCAAGCACCACATGAGACGGCGTTCAGCCCACAGTGCGAGCAGGCGCCATAGACGGGGTCGATGTCGTCCTCCTCGTAGTTCATGCCCGACCTCGAGCGATGCCGATGAGCCAGTCGAGCGCGGCGTCGTCGGTTTCGTACTCGTTGAGGATCACGCCGAAGTAGAACCGCTCTCGGTCCGGACCGGAGCAGATCAGGACCTTGCCGATCCCGTACGCGTACCCCAGCTCGAAGCCGGCACCGGATGACCCGATCCTCGGGACGAGGAACCAGACGACCTCCGCTTCACCCACGCCCCGGATCTCTGCCAGGGCTATGCGCGGGTCTCGGGGCAGGAGGTTGGCCTGGGCGCTCCCCTCTTTCAGAACGTCAGCAGTCCAGTCGTAAGTGACGTGGACGCCCGCGGCGCGGAGTCTCTTGATGATGTCCGCCGCTCGAGCGGCATCGGACGAACCAGCGGCGACGTAGACCTTGAGCACTGTGGGGCATCATGCCGCGGAGTGCCGCGGCAGTCACCAAGGCGTTCAGAGCGCGCGGTCCATCGCGGAGGCCTGCCCACGTAGCCCGAGCTCCGGCTTGCCGATGTACTCGAGGACCGCTTCACGGAGCCAGCTCTGAGGTGCGACCTTCTTCTTCAGGCAGTACGTGCGGATCGCCTTGCCCTGCCGCGCCGTGCACTTCACCGGGAAGACCGAGGGACCATCGAGCCCGATGGGCTTCTCCGCCGTGCCCTTGAGCTTCTCGAGCCCGAGCCCGAGGGATACTGCTCCGGAACGGAGGAGCCCGACCTCGCGGATGAGCGTCGCCGGCGCGACCTTGTGCTTGACGCACCAGGCCCCGATCGCCGCGCCCTGCTCCTCGTTGACCCTCATCGAGAACGTCGCAGCGTCGACGAGCGGCTCGCTGTACAGCTGCTTTCGTCCCGCGCCCTGCCGCGCTCCGCCTCGGTTCGTCTTCGTCATCTCGGGTGCCTCCTCGTGCTCCCGAATCATTCGCTGAGCGGCGCCTCCGCGCCAGACGTCTCTTCGTGCTCCGTGAGACGGCGCCAGCAAAGCTCCGCCGCGACGAGTAGCATCGGGTGCTCGCCGCGCGCGATGCGCCGACCGGAAGGGACCTCGAAGCCGACGAACCAGAACCCGTGCGCGCGCTTGAGCGTCAGGCCGAGCGCGGAGCGCCCCAGGTCGTCGAGGTAGGGACGGTCTCCCTCGCTCATGATGCCGCGCTCGACGCGGTCCTTGAGGCGCTCGAGCACGTCCGGAGAGACGTCGACGCCGGCGTGTGCGGCATCCCAGATCCGCGCGAGCTCCTCGAGCAAGGGCCAGAGGATGATGTCGCTGGGGTACGCGTGCGGGTAGACCGGGTTGTCGGCACGGAACCGACGATCGAGCACGACCCGATCTCGGAGCGCGGAGAGCACCGGCGCGAGCTCCTCATCGTTCGGGTCCATGATGTAGGGCGAGAGCACGTTCGCGACGAGGTGCGATGCCGTCTCGACACCGAGCAGGTCGAGAGCTCGGACGGTCATCGCTTCGGCGGCCGCGTTGGCGCGGGTCTTCCACTGCTTGAGATCCTTCATGACGTCTTACCTTTCAGAGAAACGTTGGCTGGCATCGAATGCGGCATCGGCACGCACGGCGTCGGCTCGCGGAGCTTCACAGCACCTGCCGGCGTCGGGAGCGCCATCAGCGTGCTGTCCGGCGAGGTCCTGGTCTTCACGTACCCGCGGCGCTCGAGCGCGTAGATGACCGTCGCCGGCACCCGCGCGACGATGCTCCCGCCAACCGTGTTGGCTCCGCAGAACACGACGCCCTGCTCGACCGCGAGACGAAGGGCCTGAATCTGAAACTTGGTCATGACATCCTCCGAATCGAGCCGGGCTTGTAGGAGACCAGCTCCTCACGCGCGGAGAAGTCTCCGCCTTCGACATGGCCGAGCACGTCGGTGAATCGTGCCGCCTTGAGCACGGCGCGCGCCTGCTCGAGCGTCTCGCGAGGAGCGCAGACACGGACCTTGTTCCCGAGGTCCTTCACGCGGGCCTTGAGGCCTGCCGCCGTGAGGATCTCCCGAGCGCTCACTTCGTTCCCCACGAGCGGAACGCGAAGACCCGGCCGACCGCGGAGGTGAGAGCCTTCGCCTCGGGGCTCCACTGCGCGTAGCCGCCGATGTGGTTCTCCAGGCGCTCCGAAAGCCTCCGAACGCGGGTGAAGCGCGCGTTGCGGGTCTCGCCGGGGATCTCGATGAGAAGGCCTTCGACCTCCGCAATCAGCGCCGTCACGTTCTCGTTTGCTGCGTTGCTCATGATTCAGGTATACGTTGGGCACCCTAAGCCCGCCAGAAAAAAGACAGACCCCCCTCGCGATTTCTCGGGAGGAGGGTCTAAGGGGGGATCCGGCCGGGATCCCCGGGGATCCGTACGGGATCCGAAGAGGGCCTTTCCCGGGGCCTAGGGCGCCCCGGGAGGTCCGGCGGGGGCTCAGGCTGCCTCGCTCTCCTCTTCGGTCTCGGAGGCCTCGGAGGGCTCCGGGAGGAGCAGGGCGGCCGCCTTCTCTGCCGCGCTCGCCGCCGTGAAGATCGCGTACTTGTCGGCGCGAAGGACCTTCGCCCAGTGCGCGAGGTACTCGGTGTGCTGCAGCTTGCCCTGGATGCCGAGGCGCGCGCAGAGGAACGCGGCGCCAAGCTCCGCGACCAGCTCCTCCGCCGCGTAGGCATCATCGCCGAACCGCTTGCCGAACTGGCGGTCAAGGCGGCTCGCGTGCCCGGTCCAGTGCGTCAGCTCGTGGAGCAGGGTCGCTTCATACGCGCCCGCATCGACGAAGGCCTCGGCGACCGGGACGGTGATGAAGTCCGCGCCGCGCGAGTAGCAGGCGACGTCGCCGCCACGGACGACGCGCGCTCCCGCTTGCTCCGCGACGCGGTCTGCCGCGCCGAGGACGTGCTCCACGGGGGGCGCCGCTGCTTCGAGCTCGAGCCCGTCGCACTGCTCCACGTTGAACACGGTGAAGGCGCGCGCCATCGGGATCCGCTTCTCCGTGGGAAGACCCTCGTCGCGAACCGTCCACTTCCAGAACACGATCTGCGTGCCCTTCTCGCCCTTGCGGACGCTCCCGCCGAGGTTCCGCGCCTGGTTGAACGTGAGCCAGCGGGCATCGGAGTAGCCGAACCGGAAGGCGGTCGCCCAGAGGATGAACACGTTGACGCCGCGGTAGCACCTGCCGCTCGACGCGTTGCTCGGGATGCTCGCGCCAGCCATGCCGACGTCCGGACCGACGCCGCTCTTCCAGGGACGAACCCAGGGCGCCGCGCCGCTCTCGAGGGCCTCCACGATCTTCGCCGTGATCTCTGCCGCTACGTCCCGCTTCGCTGTCTGCTTGGCCATCTTCGTTTCTCCTTGGGGCAAGCCCCGTTCGATTGATTTAGGTATACGTCCGGAGCCCCGAGACGTCCAGAACAAATCGCAGGGGGCTTAGAAACTGCCCGGAAGACAGGACGCGCAGTCGCAGTTCTCATGCCGCTCGAGCAGGGCGCCAAGGGTTCTCCGGCAGAACGCGGAATGAGCACCCGCGCGAAGCTCGGCGCGCTCGCACCCCGGGCATCCTGCCGTGACCTCGCGAGCGACCTTCTTCGTCCGTGCCGGGATCGCTGGCCGACCGAACTTGCCAAGAGGACCGATGCGCGCTGGCTTGCCGCACGTGCACGCTGACGAACGAAACGAAACAAACGAGACAGGCACTGGGCCACTCCGCTCGATACGAAACGTGTGCTCGATGCACGCGCACTTGGGGTCGTGGCTCTCCTCCATGTAGCAACAGCAGTTGTGGTCTTCGGTCGCGCCGCACTGGCAATGAGTCTTGGGGCGCGCTGCCCGCTTCTCTCGAGCTCTCACCACTGACCTGCCGCCTTCGCCCAGCGCGCGGGATCGGGACCGGGCTTCACGGCACCAGGTCCGAAGATCGCGCAGTCCTCCAAGTCACGGGCCAAGCTGCCCGGAGTCTGCCCGTTGCGGAAGCGCATCCAAGCAGCATCGGTAAGGCGCGCGAGGCAGCGCTCCCGCCATCCCTTCGGGGCGATGGACGCCCAGCGACGGCGGACGAGGGCAAGGACTACGGGGCGCACCGCTGCCTCGCTGTAGAGGCGGCCGCGCGCGGAGCAAAACTCCGGAGCAGTGGGAATGGCGTTCATCGCTGCGGGTCCTTCGGGTGGATGTTGAGACCCCGCTTCCCCGGGAGTGGGTGTGGCGGCGGGTCCTCCTCCGGCGGCATCTCTGAGCGGTACTCGTTGAGTGCCGCCGTGGCGCGCTTGAGGGAGTCGCGCTGGGCCTCGGACATGTGGCGCCCGTAGTTCCCGGCCAGCTCCACAAGGATGTTGGAAGCCCACCGGATGCCGTTGGAGCACACCGCATCTTGGTCGCGGGTCATGTCGTGATCTCCCGAGGACCCTGGACGATGTCCCCCTTCGAATCGCGCCACGCGAAGCACGGGCTCGAGCATCCACGGAACCCGCCAGGAGCTCGGCGGTCCTTCCGCTCCGGCGTGCCTGCCGCGTGGTTGTGAGCGGCGATCTGGTTCTCCATGCCGGTGCCGCACGAGACGCAGATCCACTGCCCTGCCTGGTCGGGAGACCACGGGCCGACCTTCTCGGGAAGCTCCTGGTGTCGGTACCGAGCAGCGAACGCGCGGCGCGCGCGCTCCGGAATCGTCGAGCCCGCGGGGGCGCACTTCAGGTCGGCCATGGTCAGTCCTCCAGCACGTGGGTTTCGATCTCGCCGCGCTCTTCGCCCGGGTAGCAGCCGCACCCGGAGCCACCGTGGTTGGGCCACATGGCAGCGGCGCGCTCCTCTGCCGCCTTCGAGGAGGTCCGGATCGCCCAGCAGCACGGGCGCCCGTCGGTGTTCTTCTGGATCGCGAGGTAGCGGACCTCGCCCCGGTAATCGCCGCCATCAGCCATGGTGAGGGTGTCCCTTCACGCAGCGGACGGTCGTCGCTCCGGTGCCCGAGGTGAAGCTCTCGCCGGGACCGGCATCGCGGAGCCAGCGGCAGACCTCCGCGTCGCCGACGTTCGCGCAGAGCATCGCGCGAAGGGAGAGCCGCTCGGGCTCGTCGTCGACCAGGAAGTGAACCGCGTGCTGGACCCCGCCGAAGAGGGCCGTGACGCCGGGACGAGTCTCCGGATCCCAGTCGACCATCAAGCCGAGCGGCTCGAGCGCCTTCTCGATTTCGGAGTGCTTGGTGAGCGCGTTGATCGCGATCCCGCCGAGCATCGGGTTCACGAGAGCGAGCCGAGGCTCGAGCGCCTTCTCGACCGCGGCGACCTGCTCCGCCGTGAACGTCTCGCGCCTGCCGCTCATGACTCCGCCTCGACCGCGAACGACATGGCGGTCTTACCGGCGCGGAGATAGGCGATGAAGAGCCGCTTCTCGGTCTCGAAGAAGACGATGTCGCCTTCCGCGTGCCGGCGCGCGGTGCGCGAGGAGGCGTTGATCGTGCCGACGATCTTGGTGACCTGAGCATCCGAGACCGTCGAGCCCGACGCGTCCTCGTGAGCCGCATCCGCCTTGCCCACGTAGTACGTGCCGCGGCATCCGCACGCGCACCCACGACGACCCGAGTAGACCCGGAGCACGTCTTCGCGCTTCAGGAACGGAGTGGGTTCCTCCTTCGCGACGACCTCACTGCCCAGCACGGACAGGAACGCGGTGAAGTTGTCGAAGCTGATCTCGGTGTTGCTGGTCATCGTCGTCTCTCCTTGGGGCGAGCCCCGTGTCGGTCGGTTGATTTAGGTATACGTCCTAAGCCCCGAACCCGCCAGAGAAATCGTGTGGGGCCAGCGCGCCCCTAGAATCAAGCCTCGGCGAGGTGCCGAATCTTGCACAGGACCCGCGCCTCGATGCGGTCCGACGTGCCGGGCGGGGTCGAGATACTCCAGTCGTGCTCGAGCAGGTCCCGCTTATACATGCGCTCCGCCTCGATAAGTGGGCGAGCGGCGCGGTACTGAGCGAGCAGGTCTTCGAGCGCGTCGAGGCACGGCAGGCTGAGATCGCGTAGCGACTCCCTCATCTCTTGAACCGATGAGAGCTGACGCGCATCAAGCACGAGGAGGGAGACGAGCGCACGTGTCAGAGGTCCGATCGTCCGCGCCGCTACCTCACCACGACGGGGATGAACGCCGCGCCGGAGAGCGCCGAGGATCGGCCCGAGTAGAGCAAGCTCGGGCAGGCGCTTCGCGCTGATCGAGATGGCGATGGGAGTGAGCAAGCCCTCGACCTGCAGCTTGGTGAACGGCTCGGCCACGTCCCCGATCTGGTCGAGCCGAATCGAGTCGGTGTTCTTTCCGGGCCAGCTCTCCATGCCTCCATCATGCCGCGGGTTCGGGCCGCGCGCCCGGACGCTCGAGCCCGTGCTTGGCGAGCAGGCGCTGAGGGAGCTTCTTTCCAACGGCATCAGCTCGAGCTCCGTAGAGCGCGATGAGACCTCCCTCCGCCGCATCTGCTGAGTCGATCCGGATCGTGGGGCAGAGCTCCGCGAGCCGACGCGTCGCGTGCCGCTTCCAGTCCTCGGGCTCGTTCCTCCGCGTCACGCCTCCTTCGACTACGACCGAGGGGATGTCCATCCAGCTCCGCCAGGTCTGGGTGAGCGCGTAGCAGTAGAGCCGGGACTGCACGAGCACGTCCGGGTTCGCGGCGCAGAGCAGGCGAGCGGCCCGAACCCAGTGCCCTCGAGCGGCTCCTAGGCCGAGCCAGGAATCGATTCCGAGCGGTCCCCCCGTTCCCCATTCCTCAAGAACCAGGATGAGCCCTAGGCCCCTCGAGCGCGCCGTGTCGACTGCCTCCTCAAGCGTCGCCTCGATCTGCCGGGTGAACGGGTCGACCGAGCGGGCCCAGTGCATGACCGGATCCTCGCCCGCTTCATCGGGCAGGACGAGCCCCGCGCCGGCGACTTCGCTGCCCGGGTCGATGCCGAGCAGCGCGGTCGGCCAAGGACGACGAGCGCGCCATGCCGCGCGCTCTGCCGCCTCAGCTCTCGTCCGCTTCGCCATCAGCCCTTGGTGTCCACCCGGGTGGACACGGGCTCTTCGATGGTCACCCAGGCCTTCGGAACGATCACGCGCTCGAGGTGTAGAGCGTTCTCTTGGTCGAGCTCGACGACAAGAAGCTCTCCGCCATCGAGCTGAGAGACGCGTCCCGGCATCGAGAGCCCGGTGTGGCTCGGGGTCTCCTTGTCGAAACGGTTCGACCAGGAGTGAACGACGACGCGATCCGAGACGATGATCTCGTCGTGCGGGTCTCGCTTGCCCGTCGTGAAGACCATCACGGCATCAGGCGAGCCCTGGTTCTCGATGACCATGTCGACGTCGGGAGCACCCGCGATGATGCGGAACGGGATCCGCACCACACCTCCGCGCTGCTCGACGAGCGAAGCGATCACGCGCATGAGGGTGCGACGCCGCGACTCGCCCTGCAGCGCCGCTTCCGCCGCTTCGCGCGCGAGACCTCCGAGCTCCTTGTTCTTCTGAGTAAGGCGCGCCGCTCGCGCCTCATCACCACGGGGCTTCTTCTTCCTGCTCATCGCCGCGCTCGCTTCCTGCGCGCCTTCTTGAGCTCAGCCGCCAGTTCGATGTTGGTCTGGCCGAGCTCGAAGATCTCCTGGCCGCGATCCACCGACAGGTTCTGCAAGCGGCTGACCTCCTGCTCGAGCAAGTAGGCGCGACGCTTGTCGGCATGACGCCGATCGAACGTCTCCCTCACCTCCTCGGCCGGCTTGACGCCACGAGCGAGCTGGACCTGCCGCCTGAGGTACCAGAACGCCTTCTCGAGATCCTCGATGTAGGAGCTTGACCCCTTGAGACCTGCTCGCTTGATGTACTTGATCGCCGACCCGAGGTTGAAGCCGAGGCCCCACGCTTCGATGACCTTGATCGCTTCGTAGGGGTCTTCGCCTCCGCCGTAGTGGTCAGGATGATTGACCAGCGATGAAGAAAGCTGCCCATCGCGGCTGGGTTCGACCTGCTGAGTCGCAGCCAGCACGGGCGGCGGGCTCATGTCCGCCGGCCACTTCTCGGCAGGCTCCTTGGTCACGGCCAGACGCTTGATCTCCTGGGCCTTCGCCCCTGCACTCTTCCACTTCGCCATCACGCCTCCAGTTCTAGTCGCGAGGAGGAACCCTCCCGCGTCACCACGATTCGCGCGGGCAGGCCCGCGAGGAGCTGGGCATCGTGGCTCACCACGAACGCCTGCTCGAGCCCGACCGATGAGAGGAGCCCCGCGAACGTCCGCGCGAGCGCGTCTCGGTTCTCCAGGTCCAGTTCCCCGAACGGCTCATCGACGAACGCGACCTCAAGCGGGGAACCACGGCGCTCACGGAGCATCATCCCGCCGGCGAGCCGGATCGCGGAAGCGACAAGGACCTTGGCTCCTCCGCTCTTCGCGCGGACATCTTCGATCTCGCCGCTCCCATCATCGACGAGCACGTCGACTTCGTCGCTCTTCTTTCGAGAGCGCGTGGTGCCGCACGCCGGGCACTCCCGCGCCCGCGTCCGCTTCTCGTAGACGTGCCCGCACTCCGCGCACGCCGGAGCGGGATCGGCTAGCTCGCGCTCCCAGGTCAGGGCGAAGGAGAGCCCGAGCCCGGCTAGCAGGGCGTTGGCGCGCGCCTCGAGCCCGGAGAGCGACACCGCGGCGATGCGCGCCGGAATGCCCGATCCCCCGAGACCACGCGCCACGAGCTGAGCTAGGCGCGCGGCGCGCTCGGCATGGATCAGCTGGACCTTCCGAGCTTCCTCCCGCGCCGCGAAGGTCGATGCATAGCGCTCCTCTTCGGCAAGCCGGCCAAGCTCGGTGTCGATCGCGCGGAGCGTCTCGTCGCACGTGCTCAAGGCGAGGCGGGCCTCAGTCCGACTATCCTCGAGCGCGTCGAGATCGATGCCTTCGGTCTTCGATGCGACATCCTCGAACGCTGCGCGCGCCGCGCGGAGCCGCTTCGTCACTTCGTTCATCTGCCCGATCAGACGAGTACGCTCACCATCACGAGAGCGGGCCTGACTGATGTCTGCGACCACGACCGTCATCGCCGCTCGAGCTCGGTCCCGCTCGGCACCAGCGATACGATTCCGCTCGACGAACGCGGCGCGCTTCCCGGAAACCTGCTCGGCCACCGGGCACGCCTCGCACATCACCGGGCACTGACCATCGAACCGACCAGCCAGCAGGTGCCGGACTTCTTCGATCTCGCCCTCGGCAGCATCGAGTTGCGCGCGCTGAGTCGCTCGCTCTTCATCGAGCGCAGCGAAGCGTCCGGCATCGAGAGGAGGAGGCATCGCCTGAAGCTGTTCGCGGATCGACGCGAGCGCTCGGGACGCGAGCTCCATATCGGAACGGCGCGCCGTGTAGCTCGAAAGCAGAACGCTACGACCGACGTGCTGTTCGACCTCGTTTGCTACCTGGTCGCGAGTAGCGCCGACCGACATACGACGCGCCTCGAGCCCCGCGCGCTCGTCCGCGATCTGAGCAGCATCTCGAGGAGGCACCCCGGCAGATACACCGCGCGCGACGTCGAGCGCGCTCCGAGCGGTCCGAGCTCGGTACGCCGCGGTCACGCCCATGCGCTCCCAGAGGTCGAGCTCAAGCCAGCGAGCGAACGTCTCTCGGCGAACACCGCTCGTCTTCCCGCAGAGCGCCTGAACGTCTCCCTGCCCGAACCAGCTCGTGTTGTCGAAGTCATCGACGGGCAGGCGGATGATGCGCGCGAGATGAGCCTCCGCGGCTTCACGCTCGAAGGTCTGCTCGCCGTCGACGACGCGGAGCACGGTCGGCCCGCCGCGCGGGCGCGTGCGGAACACGACGAGGCCAGTACTCATCTCGACCGCGGCACTCATCAGGTCGGCGCCGTGGGTGATCAAGGTGTCGTCGACGCGCTTGCGATGAGCGCCGGTCAGAGCGAACCGGATCGCCTCGAGCCAGGCGGTCTTCCCGCTCCAGTTCGAACGACGCGCGTTCTCCATGTACCGACCGACGACCGCGATCGGTCCAGCGGGAAGAGGTCCGACGGAATGCTCGCCGGCGAATGCCATCCAGTTGAGAGTCCTGACGTGCCGAACGTACATCGAGCGCTCCTTCAGTAACCGACCATGTTGTCGTTGATGCAGATGGCGACGCCTCGACGAATCCAGCGAGCAGCCTGCCGCTCCGCGAACCGCTTACCCTCCGGACTGACCACGTCGCACTCAACGTGCTGAGGCTTGATGTTCCGAAGCGCCGCATCCCAGAGCCGGCGCGCCACACCGGCACGACGATAGGGCGGGCTCACCCAGGTCCCGAGCGTCTTGATCGCGCGGGGCATGTCCTTCGGTCCGTGCATGTACCGCCAGAAGAACACGCCCACAGGCTTGCCATCGGTGTAGGCGACGGTGAACGCCTCAGCATTGGAGTGCACCTCGAAGGCAGCGATGGCCGCTACCTGCACGCCAAGAAACCCGCAGGCCGGACCGAGCATCGACGTGATGGGATCTTCCCGCTTCTTGATCTTCGCGCGGAGCGCGGGCGTGAACCTCGAGTAGTTGAGGGGCTCCTCGGGGAGGAAGAACTCGACCTTGAACCGCACCCGCTCATCCCTCTTCCTGAGCGAGGATCTCGAGCGCTAGCTCGCGTGCCGCGGCGCGATCCTCTTCCGGGATCGGCAGACCATCGAACCATGCCGCGATGGAATCCTCCGGGCGAAGCGCCGCGGCGGTCTCTGCCTTCGCATCCTTGTCCGGCGTCTCTCCGACCGGATGAACCGCGAGGAGCACGGCTCGAGCTCCCCAGGTTCGTAGCTGCTCCTTGAGCGCGCGCCCGTCGAAGCCTTCGCGCTCACTCGGGCGAAGCTCGGCGGAGACCTTCACGAACACGTCGCAGAGCTCTCCATCTTTCGGGTTCATCGCAGCGAGGTCGGCAAGGTCGTACTCCTCGAGGCGCGACGTCGCGCGCTCGTGGAACGTCACCGACGCGTTGCCCACCTTCTTCGCGATGACCTCGAGCGTGTGCTTGTCGATGACCCGAGCTGACGCGTTCGCGATGCCCGGGACCTTGTCGGCGTTGATGAGCTCAGCAACCTCCTCGGCGACTAGTGGAGCCGCGCCGTGCCCGCGCTCGCAGCATGAGCCGCCGGGCGTCTCGCGAACGAGACCGGAGCAGACCGAGCAACGACCCTCGACAAGCGGGTAGCTCTGCCAAGCACGCTCCTCCTTCGGGACCTTCTTCCGCCGCGTAGCCATCTAGACCTCCAGGACGAGGAAGCCGCGCGGGCCGTCCTTCGCCTCTCCGAACGTGAACCGGATCGGCGCTCCCGGGATCTCGATGTCGAGAGCTCCGCGTCGGATCGTCTGCCGCTGGTGGTAGTGCCCGTTCAGGACGAGCGTCGGAGAGAGCTCCTCGACGAGCGCGACCGGGAACTGGACCTCACGCCCTCGCGCCATGTCGGTCGTCTCTGACCCGGGGATCATGCCTTCGAAGGCAAGGTGAGCGAAGACGATGAGCGGCGAGTTTCGAGCAGCGCGGAGCGCCGCTTCGAGCGCCACCTCGAGCGAGCGCCGGTAGTCGTCGGTTCGCTCATAGGAGCGCGAGACGTAGGGCAGGGCGAGGAGCGCGGCGTGTTGGTTCTGGCGCGTGACGCCGTAGCACGTGGGCCGCTCGAAGACCTCGACCGAGGGATCGCCAGCGACGTCGAGACCCGAGAGCGTGCTCGTCGGCTCGGACGTGTCGATGACGTCGTGGTTCCCCGGGATGCAGAGCAGGCCGGGAGCGTTGCCGCCTCCATCGCTTCGAAGGCGCGTGGTGCGGCCGAGGTGCACGAACGTCGAGTAGATGAACCGGCACCAGCGCGGGTCGTTCACGGTTCCCGGATCCCAGCAGTCGCCGAGGTTGAGCACGAGATCGATTTCCTGCTCCTGGATCGCCGCGTCGATCTCTTGAGCGAAGCTCACCAGCTCAGGCATGCGCTCGACGCCCGCGGTGACCGCGTCGCAGTGCCAGTCGGAGGAGACGAGGATCTTCATCGCTCGTGCTCCGGCTTCGGCTTCGATGCTTTCACGATCGCACGCACTGCAGGACTGTTGGAGCCGATGAAGGGATGAGGGCTCTTCTGGCTCATCTCGTCCTCAAGCTTGTCGAGGATGCGCTCGCGTACGCCATCAGCTAACTCGATCACCGGAGCCGCGACGACCGCCTCGAGCTCCTCATCGGTGAGGATCGCGGCAGGGGGATTCGGAAAGATGGACGCGAAGTCGACCACGAGATCCGGACCTGCCGTGGTGCCGGTCGTCTGGGTGACCGTCCCAGCAGCAAGGGCGCGACGACCGCGCTGGCGCTCGAGCGCCTCCTTCATCGAGAGCACCTTGCGATGGACGTTCTGCATCGCCGGAGAGCGCGCGACGAGCGACGCGTCGCCACCACGGCGGAGCATCGAGAGCAACGTGTCGAGCCCTTGCACCTCTGCCTCGGTGAAGGAGGTCGACGCGGCGATCCTCATGTTCGACTTCTTCTTGATCGCTTCCTCGTCGGGAAGGGTCCTCTTGCTGCTACTCACGATGTTGCCTCCTTGGGTCGAATCCTCTGCGAGATCTGAGAGAGCATGGCGTGTAGCGCGCCTTGGTCCTTCGTGAGATCGACGACCGCGTTGTGCGCGCCGTTCCACCGCTTCGGCTTCTTCGAGCCGGGGTGTCTCCAGGTGAACCACGAGCCGCCGTCGCCCGTCTCGATGATGCCGAGCTCCTTGGCCACCTCGACCGCGTCCCGCGCCGTGTCGAAGCCCGAGGGCACGAGCTTGCCGTTGCTCATGTAGAAGAACGAATCGGAGTGATCGGTGTCCATGGTCCCGACCTTGCTCTTCCAGATCCGTGCCTGATGCTTGAAGCCATACACCTCGCGCTCCGCCTTCTCACCACGAGAGACGGCGGCGACCTTGGTCACACGCACGATGAGGCTCGCGTCGAAGCTCGAGGCACGACCGCCCTTGAGCGTCGGGCGCTCCCAAGGCTTGAGGTCCTCGGCATCGCGCTCCTGAACGATGAGCACGAACGCGGTCTCTGCTTGGCCGAGCCGAGGAACGATGTGATCGAGCCAGGCCTGGTTCATGTTCGCGCGCTGACGTCCGAAGCCCTTGTCGAGCGCATCGCCGCCATCCTTCTTGATGCGCGCCATCTCGCTCTCGGGCTGGAGCTTGTTGAGCGAGTCGACGACGAGAAGCCCCGCGAGGTTCTCGTGCTCTGGCACCGGCGCCTTGGTGTACTTGCCGAAGCGCGCCTTGCGCTCCGAAACCATCCACGTGAGGAACTCGTCGGCAGCGTCGACCGTTTCCTCGTACGTCGTTGGGCGCTGCCCGAGGAAGTTCGGGATCGTCGAGGTCTGGCGTCCGAGCAGCGAGTCGAAGAACTTCAGGTCTGTCGCGTGCTCCGCGTCGACGTACGCGGCCATGTGGTTCGCATCGATGAAGCTCTTCAGGAACCCCGCGATCAGCGCAGTCTTTCCTTCGTGCGTCGGCCCGTGGACCGTGATGATTCGCCGGAGCGGAAGCCCTCCGATGCGCGATGCGCGATCGAAGTCCGGGAAGATGGTCGAGATCGAACGGACGTAGTCGAGAGCATCGCTCGCCTGCTTCCAACCCTTGGGCATGGCGCCGCTCAGAGCGCGGAACCCGGTCGGGATGCTTGGTGCTGAGGGGATGATGTCCGCCTCGATCGCGTTCTTCAGACCCTCCTCTACTCGCTTCCTCGACCTGGTCTTCATTCACTGCTCCTGGTTGTCGTGATCATGCCGCGCGAGAAAGACGAAGCCCTCGAAGAGGTGGAGGTCTCTTCGAGGGCTCCGCGCCTAGAACCGCACGAGGTCAGAACGGAATGTCGTCGCCCTGATCGAGCCCACAGTTGGTGCACTTGTGGGTGAACCCACCCTCGCCGTTGTCGACCTTCTCGAACTTCGAAGCGCCGCACCCGATGCACTTCTTCTTCGAGAGCACCTCGAGCTCCGCCTGTTCGGCATCGGTCCTCGCCGCGGGGCGCTTCACCCCGCCATCCGAGACGGGCGCCGCGGGCTTCGGCTTCTCCGGAGCGACGACCGTATCTGCGATCTCGTACTCAGTCCCGCACTTCGGGCACTTCGCCTCATCGGGCCGGAGCATGTACCCGCAGGGATGCTCTTCGTCCGGACCGATGCACGCGAACTTCTCGACCTCGGGCTCCTTGGGGGCCGGGGCTGGCTCTTCCTTCTTCACCTTCCGCCGGGGCTGAGGACCCGACGCCGCGGCAGGCGTCGGCGCGGCCTGCGTGCTGGCCGTAGGCGCCTTAGACGCGGCCGCCGCGGGGCGAGCAGGTCCCGCGGAGCTCGGAGCTCCCTGGGCGCTTGAGGAGCCCGGGCGAACCGCACCAGGCGCGGCGCCGGGATTCGGGCGCGATGCTCCCGAAGCCGAAGCACCTTCGCTGGCCGGAGCGCGCGGAGCGCTCGTCGTGAGGATCGCCCCGGTCACCACGGAGCGCCGGACCTCCCAGTCGTCCGAGAAGATGGCCTCGATGGGCAGGGGGATCTGCATCGCATCCTCGAAGATCTGCCGGATCTTCTCCTGGTCCCCTTCGTTGATGCGCGAGTGCTCGCTCGTGTCGGGGGCGAGGACGCGCTCCCAGTTCTCACCCGCCGCGGGATCGGGCGAGCCACCGATCGCCTGCCAGACGTCGGGCGTGCACGCGTTCTTGTCGATGCGGAACGCGTCGTACGACTTCATCGGGCTCGAGGAGTCCGGGTCGAACTTCCACCGGATGCAGTACGGGCTCTTGAACGGATCGCCGTCTTCGCCCCGGCTCTCGATCTCGCGCTTGATCAGATCCCGCATCAGGTCGCCGAGGAGCTTGGTCTCGCGCGTGATCTTCGGACCCTCGCCGGGCTTCTCGTGGTTGATGACGACGAAGATGTACTCGAGCTTGGTGTCGAGGGAGTGACCACGGTTCTTGAACCCGCGCTTGACCTGCCGCGACATCTCGCCGGCAGTCCACTGGATCAGCTCTCCCTTGTTCTTGTGGTCGACCCACTCGAAGACGACCGCCGCGGGATCGATCATCCGCTTCTCGATCGCGTGGTAGAGGTACTCGCGGAGGATCAGGAACGGGTCCCGCATGAACGCCGTCTCCGGCGTACCGCCGTAGAGCCTGCCCGTCTTCGGGTCCTTGTTCAGGAGCTCGCGGAGGAAAGCGCCGTCGCGGAAATACTGGTTGGAGTGGATCGTCGCGAGGTCCGGGGAGACGAAGCGCGGCCAGGAGAGCTTGAAGACCTTCCGCCCGGTCTTCTCACCCTTGTCGCTCTTCTCGTCGACCTCGATCTCGTGCGGGATCTGATGCCCCCAGACCGCGCGGATCTTGCTCTCGGTGTGCAGCCAGATGTCGATCTGGCGCCCCTTCTTCCAAGGCTTCAACCACTGCCCGCCTCCGCCTCCCTTCTCGGCTTCCGGGTCGTAGTTGAGAAACTCGTCGAGCCCAAGCCCGCCGTCATCACGATCTTCGAAACTCATCTCGTGCTCCATTCTCCGCTCTCCGCTCGGGAGAGCCATCGTGGGCTCTTCGCCCTGTCTTGTTCTGAGACGCTCGGGGCAAGCCCCTACTGACGCAATCATGCCGCGTTGAGACCGTCCACGACACCGTCGACTTGAGCGATGGCATCGCGCACGCGTTCGATCTCAACCTCGTAGACGATCTCGAGGACCTCATCGCAGCTCTCGCACACCCAGCCCAAGACCGGGTAGCAGCGGACACCATCGGTCTCCTGGCAACCAGCGCAGCGTCGGTCATCTCGGCGCGCGCTCACCATCGGCCGAGCTTCGCCGAAAAAAACTTGCTCGTCGCGGGTGCGGCCGCTTCGCGGCTAGGCCGAGTCGCGCACCATTCAGCGTGCACGTTCCGGCAACCAGCCGGCACCTTGAACCCGCACCAAGAGCACGAGCGCCCACGGTTCGGATCACCGGGCAGAAAGAAAAGCGGATGAGGCGGCACGGCCCAGCCGGTCATCACCCGCGCGAGGTTCGGCCTCATCGGCCTCGAAGCCCGGCGACAAGCTCTCGAAGAGACGACGCGCGGGAGCGCCATGCCGACGCGAGCTCCTCGGTGACGGCGCGCGCCGCATGGTACTCGTCCTTCTTGCGCTCGAGCGCGCTCACTTCATCGGGCCAGGAGGAGAAGCAGCGGTCGCGCACCTCCTCGAGCGTGGCCTTCCCGACCGTCTTCGCCCCGCTCTCCTTGGCGGCGAGACGCTTCTCGGTTTCGATCTCCGTACGCGCCTGCGTGCGAAGCACCTCGAGCCTCATGTCGATCTGCCGCTCGATGCGCTGCTCCTCGAGCTTCGCGCCGCGCACGAGGAGGCTCGCTTCGAAGTAGCGCCGGTCGGCAAGGTCGAGCGCCGCGGCGACGTGCGCATAGCTCGTGTGGTCCATCTCGAGGGAAAGCTCGGCACGAAGACGCGTGAACGTCGCCTCGGGATCGACCGAGAGAACCGAGTCGATGATGACTCCCCACGGACCGCGCGCCGGATCGGAGGCTCCGGCTCCGCTCATGACCGCGGTGTCCACCCGGGTGGACACGCCGGCGTCGGGGTGACTCTCTCGTGCCGGCGCGACTGCCTCCGGATCGGGGACGAGCTCGGATGCTCGGCTCGCTGCCTCGGTTGCTGAGACCTTCCTACGCCTTTGCTGTTCCATCTTCCTGCTCCTTCTGGATCTCGAGATCCTTGACGTTGCCGATCCCGACGACTCGCTCGAGCGCGTAGCGCGCCCGGTCCGAACGGACCATCAGACCGCCGTCCTGGTCGACGCTCTCGTTCGTTCGGCGGTCGGTGACCCGGATGATCACCGGAGCCCTGCCCGGGTAGGCGACGACCGCGGCGCGGATCGCGTCGACCACGCGCCCCAGCTTCGCCGTCGCTGCCTCCTCCGGCAGATCCGGCCGGTAGGTCGTCACGAGCAAGGGAGGCTCGGGCGGAAGAGGCGGGCGCGGCGCCCTCGGCTTGCGCTGCTTCGTCGCTGCCTTGGGAGGGGCCGGCGGTTCCGGGGGGAGCGCGGGCACCGGAGCGCTCGCCAAGGGCTCTGAGACGGGCTGAGGCACCGGAGCAGGGCGCGGGGGCCCCGGGTCATGCCCGAAGAGCGGGAGCCCTTCGAGGGCGCGGCTCGGGTCCTTCTTGCGCTCGGCTGCCTCGAGCGCCTTCTGTAGCTCGGCCTGAGCCTTCCTCCGCCGAGCCGCCGTCTCGGCCCACTGCTCATGCGGGAAGACCGCATCGAGCAAGCGGGACGTGGGAGGAAGGATCCGCTTGTCCCAGTAGTAGTCGCGATCGATGCGCTCGAGCGCCCCGACATCGTGCGCCGGGATCGCGACCATCTTCCCGTCGTCCTCCTCATCATCGGGCCGACCGACGATCAGGTACTCGATCCGAGTGCCCTCGGTGACCTGTACGCCGCGCTCGACGAGCACCTTGGCAACGCGCACGTGCGCCGGCTGACTGGCTAGCTTTCGTTCGTGGGCGCACTTCGGGCACTTGCCGGAGACCTCCTCATCGAAGCGCGTGTCGCCGAAATCATAGCCACAGCTCTTCATCCCCTTCTTCGTCGTGGTGCCCGGCCCCTGGATCTTGTTCGTGCACTTCGCCGACGTGTACCTCGTCGCGTAGTCGCCGAGGTTCTTCACGGCCTGGCTGAGCACGATGTCCTCGACGCTCAGGGGCCCTTCGAGGATCCGGACGCGCCAGCTCTCGACGAACGCACGGAAGTCGGCCGGCGTCGGAGCATCGCGGTCGACGTCGAGCAGGATGTCGATCGCTTCCTTCTGCATCTCGCGCGATAGGCGAAGGGCGTCGCCCCGCTTGTACTCGAGCCCCTTCACCTCGGGCTTCATGTCCGCGGGCGCGACCTTGCCCTTCCAGATCGCGTAGCGCGCCGCGTACCTCTTCGCCGACACGAGCACGAGACGGCGGAAGCTCTTCTCGAACTCGAGCTTGATGCGGTTCTCGGTGCAGCCCATGCCTTGAAGCAGCGCGCCCCAGCTCTCGTTGAGCGAGGCGACGACCGCGGAGAACTTCTCGATGTCGCCCTGCGCGAAGACCGAATCGGTGTCCCCGTAGATCACGTCGAGCACTCTCGTGGCCTCGGCCGATGCCGCGACGTGCTTGATCAGGTAGGCGCCCGTCTGCGTGACTCCCTCCGCGATCTCGCGGTCGAAGAACCGCGTGAACGGCGAGCCGATGATCCCGTAGAAGCTGTTCGCGATGATCTTGTAGGCTGAGCTCAGACGCTTGAAGCGATGCCACTCCTCCGAGCCGGGCTCCGCGTCGTCGCTCCGCTTCGTGTACTTGGCGCGCTCCGAGACGATGAGGTCGAGCGCCTCGGGGAAGATGCCGCGCTTGTCGGTTCGGAAGTGCACCTCGCGCTGCAGCGGAAGGCGCGCCATCGGAACCTGCCCGCGCTGAGCACGCGCGACCATCGGAGCCACGTACGTGTCGAGGCTCATGTTCCAGGATCGGATGATCGACGGGTACAGACCGGCGAAGTCGCAGACGTGGACGTGGTCGAGCACGCCGATCCTCTTCGGCGTCATCACAAACGCGCCGGCGAACGGGTCGACGTTCTCCATCTCCTCGTAGCTCTTCTTCGTCGGGAACCGGTAGCCGCGTTGCCCACCGAGCGCGAGAAGGAACCCGTCGCCCTGCTGCGCCGCGCCGAGCGATGCCGAATCGGGGAAGCACCGCGTGACCTGGCAGACCGCGATGTGGAGCGCGACGAAGCCGGTCTTCGCTTCGATCTCCGCCATGAGCGCGGTGTCGTGCTCGCAGTACTCCAGGAGCTTCGCGCGGCGCTCTCCGCCGGCCTCCCACTCATCCCACGTCTTCGACGCATCGAACTCGGTCTTTCCTCGACCGACGATGTGCTGCGCGATCGCGTTCAGAGCGAAGCTCGAGCGCTCTTCCCCGGAGTCGTGAGCCTGGTTGTACTTCTTGAAGGCCTCCATGTGATCGAGCCAGCACCAGCGCTGCCAGATCGGAAGCCTGCCGTTGGTGAGCTTCACCCTGAGCTTCGAGGTCCGCATCTCGAGCACCGGGAAGTCGAACTCATCGCCGTTCCAGGACAGGACGAGATCGAAGGCGGCGAGCGCCTCGAAGAGATCTCGAATGAGGTTCTTCTCTGCTTCGTCCGAGTCCGCCTCGAGCACGCCGCTCGCTGCCTTCCGCGTCGCGCCTTCATGGAGCTCGAAGAGGGCCCAGGCGAGGATGCGCGCCTTGCCGTTCCTCATGTCGTCGAACCGCTTGCGCGAGTCGACCTCGAGATCGAGATAGACCGGGCGCGGGTTGCCGATCTGAAGCTGGGGCACGTCGGAGAGCAGGCGACGAAGAGGTCCGACATCCGCCTCGTAGACCCCGCCCTGGTAGAGCTTGGTGATGTCCTCCTCGGAGAACACGTCCATCTTCCGAGCCGAGATCGCTTGAGAGATCCGCCCAACGGCATCGCGGCGCGCATGCCGGTTCCGGAAGTCGACGCGCGTGTAGCCGTGCTCGTCGACCTCGACGCGGAGCACGTCTCGGGATCGGGAGAGCGCCGCGCGATCCTTCTCGTCCATGCCGCGGAAGAACGCCGACCATCGCGCCGGCAAGCGCCGAGCTCCGACGCGTTCTCCTTCGCGCTCGACAAGGAAGACGTGGTCATCGTCCGACCAGCCCGAGACGACCTCTCCCATCAGTGCGTCTCTGTCTGCTTCATGAGGGGTTCCTCGAAGGCATCATGCCGCGTCGAGCAGAGAACAGGTCAGCGGGGATTCGAACCACGTCACAGCATCATGAGCGCCGCGCTGTCCAACAGCCTGACCTAGAAGCGCCACCCGGGCGCTCATCGGGAGCTACTCGACGCGAACGAACGCGACGGTGAGCCCGAGGATGTTTCCTTCCTTGTCGACCTTGAGCGCGATGCGCTGCTTGACGTCTTCGCTGAGCTGGAACTCCGCGTAGGCATCGTCCTTGTGGTGCGCGATCGCGCGGCCGCTCGAGGCGCTCCGGAAGCCGACGAGCTGGGCCTTGGCGTTCACCTTGGCGAGCAGGGTGATCTCGTTCGCCTTCTTCGGAGGAGCCGCCGCGGCCGCCTTCTCCTTCGCGGGCGCGGAGCTCTTGCCCTTCGCCTCGCTTGCCTGCCGCGCGACGTCGCGCGTGCTCGCTCCCGCCTTCGCCGCTTCGAGCGCGGCGTCGCGCGCCTCGGCATCCTGGATGCCCCCGATCAGCGCGAGCTTGCGCGAGCCGACGCTCTCGAAGGTCGCGCGGTCGAACTCGCGCGTGACCTCGATGAGGCGGTAAGCCATCGAGCGCGAGATCTCGAGGTCCTTCTCGATGAAGTCCTTGAAGCTCTCACGACCCTTGGCCTTCCAGAGCTCCTCCTCGTGGATGACGCGAAGCTCGAGCCCGAGGTCGTAGCTGTTGCCGGCGAGGTTGCTCCGGAGCTGATTGATGCGCGCGATGCTCTCGTCGAGCTTCGTGGTCGCCGCGGCGAGGCCCGTCGCCGTGCTCACGTTCGCGACGGGCGCCCCGGTCTCGGGCTTCTTCGGCTCCGGAGGTTCGGCACCTGCCGCCTCCGCCGCTCCCGCGTCGTCTCCCTCGGCGCCCTCATCGCCGCAGTACGGGCAGAAGTCGGTGTCCTGAGTGGCCACCTCGCCGCAGACCGCGACGCACTTGACCTTCTCCTCGTCCTTCATCGGCTTGAGCTTCTTCGTGAGCGTCTTCCGGAGCAGCGCGAGGATGTCCTCGGCGCTGCTGTCCGCCTTGAACGCGACGCCGTAGACCCCGAGCGCGCGCTTCGCCGCGTCGACGTTCAGCGGGGTCTTCCCGTCCGCGAGCATCGGAGTACCCGGCGCCACGACGGCGCTCTTCCCCTTCCCCTTGCCGCCCTCGATGAGCGAGAGATCCGTCTTCTTCGTCGCACCGGTCTTCTTGGTCGCTGCCTTCTTCGTTGCCATGATCGTGACTCCTTTTTCAAATCCTGCCTGCTGTCGAAACCTATTCAGAGCGCGGTGGGCACCACGCTCGTCGCCTTCCGAACCGACGCAGCGACCAGTCGCCGCGCGTGCCCGTACGAATCCAGTTGGTAGGTGATCCGCGCGACCTTGTCCGCGTAGATCGTTCGCGTGGTCTCTTCGATGGAGCGCCCCTCGAGCACCAGCTCGACGACGTGCCGGTCAAGACCAACGAGCCCGCCGATCAGGGCCTGAGCTCTACGCCGAGCGTCGGTCGCGCTCTCCGCGTCCACGTTCGCCGCAACCACCTCTTCGAGGATCAGCGTGACGTCCGCATAGACCTGCCGCGCCGGAACGGAGCGCCGAGGATCGGGATACCCGGCAACCTGCCGAAGCCGACGCTGGCACGCGCGCCCGAGCTGAGCGTCGACGTACCGCACGAGATCGGCGCGGCACGGGTCCCAGGAATCGACAGCGCGCCAGAGCGCGACGAGCATCTCCTGAACGAGGTCCTCTTGCCCGATGCTCGTCTGACCAGACCAGCGCCAGACCCGGAGGAACCGCTCAGCTCGGAACTCGAGCGCGGGACGACATGCCCGCGCTACCGCGTCGAAAGTCGCCTCGCCCTTCCGGAGCGCCTCGAGGGCGCCCCGGTGGGCCACTAGATTCGAGGGGCGCATCAGGCAGCGTCCTCGACCGGAACGAGCCCCGCCTCGACGACGAAGCGCGAGACGTCGAGATCAATCACCTTCGGGCCGAACGCGGCGCGGCCGCAGTAGCTGACGTGGAGCACGTCCCGCGCCCGGGTCATCGCGACGTAGGCGAGACGGCGCTCCTCGTTGATGTCCTCCGCCCTGCCGTGAGGAAGGAGCTTCTCGTTCGCGCCGATGAGGAAGACGACCGGCCACTCCAGGCCCTTGCTCCGATGGATGCTCATCAGCGTGACGCGGTCGACGCCCTCTTCGCCGCGCTTGGCTGCCTCCGCCGCCTCGAGCGTCTCCTGGATGTAGTCGAGGAGCCCGTCGACGGTGTTGAAGCGCTCCGAGGCGCGTACGAGCTCGCGGATGTTGCTCACCCGGTTGTTCTCCGGAGACTCGGCGCCCTCGTCCCGGGTCAGCCACTTCACGTAGTCGGTCTGCATGAGCAGCGCGTCGATCATCGCGCCGGGGCGCGGAGCGTCGGGCATCTGCGCGGCCGCGACGGGATCGCTATCCATCAGCTCCCGACCCTTCTTGACCTGATGGACCATCTTCTCGATGAGATCGCACCAGCCCCAGGCGCTCTCGCGCTGACGTGCCTGAAGGCGCGCGCTCGAAGACGAAGCGAGCTCCCGCACGATCTCGGTCCACGAAACGCCCTCGCGCGCGCCGCGGCTCCGCTCCGCCTGCTCCTCCACCTTCGTCACGAACTCGCGACCGAGGAACCGGAAGGGCGCGTTGATGCTCCGCCGCACATCATCGAAGGTCCCGCGCCCTGCCGCGAGGCGGAGGTACGCAAGCACATCCTTGACCTCCTTGCGCTCGTAGAAGTTCGTCCCGCCGATCACCACGTACGGGATCCGAGCTCCAAGGCACTGCTCCTCGAGCGCGCGGCTCTGCGCGTTGGTGCGGTAGAGACAGACGAAGTCCTTCCAGGCGCGTCCATCGGCCTGCAGCTCCTTGATCGTCTGAACGACTCCCTCCGCCTCACCATCGGCATCGGCGTAGGGGTGAAGCTCGACGACGCCATCGATGCCGCGCTCGGGCGTGATCATCGTTCCGAGCGTCGAGCCCTCCTCCATCGCGCGGAGCACACCGTTGGCGGCCGCGATGATCTTGTCCCCGCTCCGGTAGTTCCGATGGAGCTCGATGCTCTTCGCGTCCCACTCGCTAGCAAAGCGAAGGATGCCGGTCGGGTCGGCGCCGCGGAACCCGTAGATGGCCTGGGCGGGATCGCCCACGACCATGTAGTTCCGATGGTCGCGCGCGAGCATCTCGCAGATCTCGCGCTGCACGCGGTTCTCGTCCTGGCACTCGTCCTGAAGCACGAAGTCCCAGCGAGCAGCCCAGCGCGCGCGCCGCGACTCATCGCCCATCCGGTCCCACATCTCGAGGAGCATGTCGTCGAACGTGATGACGAACCGATTGCGGCGCTCGATCTCCGCGCGCTCGTAGGCCTCGCAGAGGAGGGCCGGCATACGCTGGCCGCACGGGTTCACCTTGTAGAACGCCTCGGCCCTCTTGAAGGCCTCCGGGCTCCCGGCCATCGCGCAGTTCGCCTTACAGCGCCCGATGAACTGCTCGACGAGCGTGAGATCCGCCGTGTCCCACTTCATGCCCTTGAACCCGAGCACGTCTTTCACGATGGTCCGATACCGGTCGCGGTCATCGGTCTGCCAGCGTCGGAAGTCGGACATCTCCTCGCGGAGGAACTGGTGCGCGAGCGAATGGAACGTGCCGACGCGCGCCTCGTTCGACACCTCTCCGGGGAGCAGGCCGACGAGGCGATGAGTCATCTCCTCCGCCGCCTTCTTCGAGAAGGTGAGCGCGAGCACGCGGCTCGGGTGCACCTCGTGCTCGATGAACAGCATCGCGATCCGGCGCACGAGCGCCGTGGTCTTTCCTGCTCCGGCGATCGCGGCACAGAGCAGCGGACCGAGGTGGTGCATCACGACGTTGGCCTGCTCGGGGTTCAGTCCGTTCAGCAGGACTTCGCGCGTCAGGGGCGGTCGAGGAACGGGGCGCCGCGCGCGAGAGGAAACGGGGGCTTCGGACATCTTCATTTCTCCTTGGGGCTAGCCCCGGGGGTCTCACAGCGAGACGGGTCGGAAACTAACGGGCGGGCCGCTTGCTGTCCAGTGATTCGGGTAACCGTGTCGTTTCCCGAAGCAAACCAGGGGGGTGTCCACCCGGGTGGACACGGGAAGCGCGGGCCTCGGCGACCACCTCTTCGAGCGCGAGACGATGGATGAGACGCCAGATCATGTGCCTCGAGATCGAGAGCAGGCGCGATGCCGCGAGCACGTTCCCGGACGTCTTCTGGAGCGCCTTCGCCACGCGACGTCGCGCGAGTTTCTCTTCCCCTGCCCGGATGAACCGACCTAGCTCAGTGCTTCGATTCGCCATGCTCGACCTCCCGCGCGCGACGTCGAGCTCGAAGGCCCGGGGCCGCGCGCGCGATCGCGTCTCGCCATGCCGCTCGGTTCTCCTCCTCGCTCGCGTCGTCCGGAGCGCGCTCGAAGTTTACGCGCACCGGCTCGGCATACCTCACGAGGAGATCGGATAGCTGCTCGGCGCACGCGTTGCCCGCCTTGTCCGGATCGGTCGCGATGAGGAGCACGTCGAACTGAGCGAGGAGCTTCACCTTGTCGGCGCCGAGGTTCGTGGCGCCGAGGATCGCGCACGGGTTCGGAGCCGCGGCGCGCTCCATCGCGAAGCCCTTGAAGACTCCCTCGGTGACGGTCGCGACCCGCACATCGAGATCAAAGCCGGGCTCGCCCCAGAGCGCGGCATCGGGCCTGCAGCCCTCATCGACCCGTTCGCCGGCGAAGTAGCGGACGCTCCCGTCGTCGAGGAACGAACGCGCGACGTAGCTCAAGAGGAGCCCGCCCGTGTAGACCGGAACGACGACGCGCCACGCGAGGCGACCACGAACCGAGTAGCCGACATGCCAGCGCGCGATCTGCCAGTCCGGGATCCCGCGCGTCTCGAGGTACGTGCGCGCCGATGCGTTCCACTCTGTCCCATCGACACTCGGGATCATCACGTGACGGTCGAGCTGCATCTCGAGGGCTCGAGGAGCTCGAGGAGCTAGGACCCGGAGCCGCGGAACATCGTCGTCCTCGAGCTGTCGAGCATGCCCGCCGACGACGTGCTCCCAGCACCAGTCTCCGGCCTCACAGCGCCCGCGGTCATCCGGATCAAGGGAGAGCCCGCGGACCGCGGCGACAAGCTCCCAGGGCCCACCACCGAAGCCGCACGAGTGACACCGGTGCGAGCCGTGCCGCGGTCCGCCATCGTCGACGATCGACCAGCTCGGGTGCTTGTCGTCGTGGTCCGGGCTCGGGCATAGCGCCTTCCAGACCCGGCCATCCTTTCGAGCTCGAATCGAAAGCTGCTCGAGGAGGCGCGGGATCGGGACCCGGACCTTCACCCCGGGGTCTCCTGGGTGACGTCGAATCCCAACGCATCCCACGCTTCATCAGCGGCGCGGCGCGCCTCCTCGGGCGTGGCGCCCGACTTGGCCGAGGGGAAGTTGTACTCGGCGCGGCATGGCGCCTGTTTCCCATCAGCGATGAAGGAGCCGGTGTGCCGCTTCCGATTGAAGCCGACCGGTTCCGTCTTGGGCCAGAGAGCGCCGCACGCCGGGCATCGATCGAACTTGCCGGTGTCGTAGCCAGTCGGGAACGAGAGATAGCGGTCACTCATCGCTACCTCGAGCTCCGAAGAGGTCGCACCGCGGACACGGCTCTTCATCATCAGCACCGTAGGTGAACCCGCACTCGCGGCATCGACGAAGCGCCTCTCCTGAATCGCTCTCTGGAGAAAGCACCTGGAGTGCCTCCTCAACGATGACGCCCTCCGCGCGCACGTCGTCCTCGATCGGCGTGCCCTCCGCGCGTCGGCGAAGGCGCTCCATCGCGTTCCGGATCGCGCGCGCGGGATCGCTCTCGGCAAGCGTGCTCATCGCTCCCGCCTGCTTGGCTTTCGTTGATGCGTTGGTCGGTTCACCTTCACCTCGCTCACGTCTCCGAACTCGGCGCTCGCCTCGAGCCCGGGATCGTATGGGATTTCTTCGCCACCAGTGATCAGGCTCATCTCTCCGGCCCAGTCGAAGCGGACCGCCCAGAACGCCTTCCCCATGCGCTGCTTGAGGCAGATGACCTCGAGGGAGTCATCAGCGATGCCGCGCTTGAACTGCGCCTCTCGGTGAACGCCAAAGAGCAGATCGGGCACCTCGGTGAAGGCGCCCGTGCCCTTCACCGATTCGCGCGTCGGTCGCTTGTCGGGTCGCTGCTCGACCTCCTTGAGCTTGAGCTGATGAACGATGACCCCGTGGAGGTTGTACCTCCGGTGCATGTTCTGCTGACGGTAGAGCGCCTTGGTGACGCCGTCGTAGCTGAGGTCTTCCAGGCAGCGCTCCCAGAGGTCGTACATGGCGACGTCGCACCCGCTCTCGGCGATGTACCCCTCGAGCGTGTCGAGGCTCCGCTCGTTGCTCGGACGACCCTTGCCGCGGTTCTCCTCATCGAAGAACGCGTTCTCCATGAAGGTGATGTTCTCCGTGCACCAGTCCATCGCCTGGCAGACCAGCTCGAGGTCCTCGGCGTTGAGGTCTCCCTGCACGACGTTCTCGAGCGGGATCCTCGAGCGCGCCGCGGCCATCACGTCGAGCACTGCCTGCACGCGCATCTCCCAGGCGCCGTAGAGCACGCGGCGACCAGCGGTGGCGAGCTTGACGGCGTAGTCGGCACTGAACGTCGACTTGCCCGATCCCGAGAGCCCGACGATCGCGCTCGTGTTCCCGGGCATCGCGCCCTCGACCAGCTTCTGATCGATCGCCTCGTAGCCCATCGGGTAGAAGTTCCCGCCGGCACGGCGCGCGGCCATCTCCGCTCGAGCATCGCGCTTGAGCTGATCCTTTCGGTGCATGTGCTTGCGGCCCTGAGCTCCTCCCTCGACCGCGCGGAGCACGGCGCGCACGGCGCTTGAAAGCACGTCGGGGCTCGCCTTCGGATCCTTGAGCACCTTGATCATCTCGGGCGCCGTGCCGCGGATGATGCGCGCGCGCGTCGCGTCCCAGCGGAGCGTCTCGATGTGCCAGCTCAGGTTCTCCGGGATCGTGGCGTCCGCTTCGATGCTCGCGATGTAGCCGTCATCGATCGGCACGCCCTCGTCGCTGATGAAGCGGCGGAAGACCTGCCCGTCGTATTCCAGGTTCTGCTCCTCCATCAGCCGGAGAGCCTTCTGCATGATGACGTGCTCGGGGATCAGCATCTCGTCCGGCGAGATCGAGCGCGCGAGCTTCTTGCGCGTCGCGCGGTCCGCGATCTGCGCGCAGATCACCACACGCTCGTTCGTCGAATCGTAGGTGATCTCTTCCCGCTCCCGCTCTCGAGGAGCTACCCGAGCTCGGCGCGGGGCCTGAGTAGCTTCTCGCTGCTCGACGCGTTCCTCGACACGCTCCTTCGCAACCGCGGCGAGCGCCTCGGGAGACGGCATCGGCGGGCGCTTGGGCGGCACTACGCGCCCTTGCGCGCGTTCGCGGCGACCCGGAAGTCGGTGATCTGCCGATCCGAAAACTGGAGGCGCCAGCCCATGCGGTTGCGGTCCTTCCGCTCCCGCGCTGCCCAGGCCGCGCGCTCCTTCTCGCGCTTCCACGACCAGCGGATGAAGATCGCGCACTGAGCAGCATCGTCGGAGAACCGCTCATGGAGCACGCGGAGCGCGGCGCGCGATGCGATGCGGAACTCGCCAACGCTCTCGAGCTCGACCGGAGCGACGTTGTAGACCGACCGATGGCACCAGGCGTAGAGCCCGACCATCGTCCGTGCGTCGGCGCCCTCCCAGTCGCCGCTCTTCGAGCGCGCCTCGGCGGAGAGCATCGCAGCTGAGATGTCCGCCAAGGGCCGCGCCCGAGTAGCACCGGGCACGCGCCCTGCCTTGCTCGGGTCATCGAGGAAGTCGCCAAGGCCCGACGACTCGGCCACGAAGTCTCCGGCCGGAGGACGACGAACGCGGGACATCATTCACCAAGCCCCTTGTTGCGAAGGAAGTCGGAGACCATGCGTCGGTACTTGGCCACGCCATCGGCCTCGACGACGCGCGTGAGCCATGCCGAGATCGCGACGCGCTCCTTTTCGACATCGTCGCCGGCGCAGAGCTTCCGCGTGTAGATGGCTCCCCCGAACTTCATCATCGCGTACTGCTTCGGCAGGGGAAGCGTCACCTCGGAATAGGTGAGCACGAGCACGTCACCCTCGCGCGCCTCGAAGCCCGCCGGGATTGGCCCGGCATGCCCCTCACGTCGAATCTCGGAGCGGACCGCACCAGGGAGCGGCGGAGGTTCGGCTCGAGCTTCGCGCTGCGCTACGGCTGCTTGAGCGGCCGCCTGCTCGGCTTCCCGAGACTCCGCTTGGATCGCGGCGCGCTCGGCTTCCATCTCCGCAGCATCGTGCGGGTCCGGATCCGAGTCGGGCTTGGGCGCCGCGGGCTGATTGAGAACCGGCCGACGAACGCGGGTGACGGGTCGAGTAGGGTCGCTCACGAAGGAACCTCCGCGGGCATCATGCCGCGTCGAGAACCGCGCCGAGCTCCACGACGCTCGTGCGTCCGCCGTTCCAGCTCTCGACCAGCTTGGGCATGTCCGGAAACACGTGGCGATCCCAGACCACGTACAGACGCCCGAACGACTTGCCCTTCGCAGGGCGGCAGATCCGACCACGCACCTGACCGAAGAACTGCCGATTTTTCCCGATGGGCGTCGCCATCACACCGGAGCGAACCGCGGGCATGTCGATCCCCTGCCCGACCGCTTGGAAGGTCCCGGTGCACACCGGGAGGTCCCCGGACTTCAAGCGCGCCTTGTCCTCGGCATACCGAACGCGGTTGCTATCTCCGCCAAGGAGCAGGCCGCACTTCACGCCGGCACCGAAGAGCTCGACGTCAGCGAGCGTGCGCGCGTGCTCGATGCGATGCGAGAACACGAGGCTCGGAGCTTCGAGCTTCGAGAGGTGCTTCACGAGCGAGACGATCAAGTCGTTCCGCTCCGAGTCGGTCGTCATCTCCTCGAGCAGCCGGTTGAAGTCCCGCTCGCCGCCCTCCGCGTAGCGGTACCAGTCGGCGTAGAACTCGGTCGGAACGAGCACGACCTCGACTGGCGTGATCGAGCCGTCAGCCTCGACCTCTTCGCGCTCGATCTCGTAGACCACCTTCCCGAACTGGTCGTAGACGAGAAACTCCTTCTTGTCCTTCCGAGTCTCGTCCGCCGTCACGCCGATCCGGTACCGAGCAGGGAACGCGCCGATCACGCGCTGAAACGTCGCGGCCGCGCACGTGTGCGCCTCATCGACGACCACGACACCGAACCGGTTCGCGACCTCGTCGAGCGGAAAGCTCGGGCTGTAGAGCGTCTGTTGGAGCGCGAGCGTCAAGCGCGGACCCGAGCGGAGGCGGGAGCTCCCCTTGAAGATCCCGATCTCGCGCTCGTGAAGTCCGAAGCACTCGACCGCGACATCCACCCACTGCTCGAGCAGATTCCCATCGCGCATGATCACGAGAGCGGGCTGGCCAGCGAGGCGGAGGAACGCTCCGACGGCGAGCGTCTTTCCCGAACCAGTCGGAGCTCGCACGATGCCCTGCTCGTGCTTGAGGCACGCCTCAATGGCCTCGTCCTGGTACCAGCGCGGCGTGAACCGGATCGGGGGCCATTCGACATGCGGATGCTTCACGCGCCGGTCGAGGAACCGAGGAGCGAAGCCATGCTCGACTGCGATCTCTCGAAGGCGCGCCGTCGCGCCCCGAGGAAGCGAGAGCGACTCCGCCGAGGTCCCCTTGTCGTGGAGCTCCCAGGTCCCGATGGTGCTGTCGACACCCCAGGTCGAGAAGTGCATCGCCTTCTTTTTGTGGAAGTCCGGGTTGGCGTGACTGCACGACTTCTTGAGCGCGGCGACGAGTGTCCGTGGCAAGCCCGGCGGCAAGCGAAGCCGCGAATCGATGACGACGGGCAGGTCCTGGAGTCCCACGAAGGCATCATGCCGCGCCTCAGCGCCCGAGTCGCCCCGTAGCGTGTCCACCCGGGTGGACACCAAGCGCCGCAATGATCGCGATCATCATCCGGGCCCGGCGTCGGTCCTTCGCATGATCTACATGCTCAACGACATCCGTGCGGCGCGGGAACGACGGGACATGAAACTCGGGACTGAAGGCAGCGGCTTCGAGGATGACTTCGCGCGGCCATCGCTCCGGCCAGTGCGCCTCGATATCGAGAAAGAACACGTCGCGCGTCTTCCTGTTCCGCTTGGACCCGCATCGAGGAACGCCGATCAGCGACTTCATCGAGTCGTCCTTCGTCGAGCACGCCAGTGCATCGAGCGGGTCTCCTCGGCAAGACCGCTCACATCGGCAACCCGGAACGCCTCGACCGCCGCCCACGCCATCTCGACGGCGCGCCCTGCCACGTCCCGCTCCCACTCCGCGAGCTTCGCGTTCGACACGTCCCCGAGCATCCGAGCGTCATCGGGCGGAGTGCCGCGGTCCGCCCAGGCGCGCTCCCACGCGACGGCGTAGATGACCCGCTCGACGGGCGAGAGCACCGACCGAACACGGGCGCTCATACGCCGACCCGATCCCGGACTGCTCGGAGCTCGAGGAGACGGGCGTCGATAACCGGCCACTCCACCGAACCATCGATGTGCGCGAGGAGCGCTCGAGCGGTCTCCGCCGCATCGAGGTTGTTCCGAAACCGGAACCTCGTCGCGTTCTCGGCGTAGTCGTCGATGACTCGCTTGCGCGACGAGACCGAGCGGGGCTTGACGCTCTTCGCGTACTTCTCGGCGAGGCGAGTCGAGCGGAGGAGCCCGTTCAGGATCCGGTCGACCTGCGCACCACGGGCGCTCTTCGGGCAGTCCGCGTAGAGCCATGGCTTGAACTTCCTCATGCTGACCTCGACCGATCATGCCGCTCCACTTCGAAGTCCTTCGATCGTAGCTACAGACCTCGCACGCGTCAGCGTGCTCGCGGTGCGTAGCGCCGCCCTCCCCTAACAACCCCTCCCTACGTTTCTACGTTCTCTTCTAGATCTTCTACCTAGTAGATCCTGATCGAGTTTCTTAGAGGAACCACGCGCGTGAAGTCCTATAGCGTTTCGACGCGCGCCCGCCCGCGCCCGCGCGAGAAGGAGGCACGTCGAGCCTCGGCCCTAGCCTCTCGACGGCGGAGTGAGGGACGGGCGTAGAAGTCGTTCTCGGTGCCGCGGCACACCACCGGGATGAGCCCGAGTCGTCGAGCGCGCTCTCGATCGCCGCAGTCGGGACAGCCCCAGTCGTGGATCGTTCCGCGGCACGGTTCTCCGAGCTTGGCAGGCGCGAGCACGGCGCGCGTCGAGATGAGCAGGTGTTCGGCCCAGAGGCTCTCGATGAGCGCCCAGTCTCCGGGGCCGGGCCATGACTCGGGCTGACGGCACCACGGGCCGAGCTCCGCGAGCCAGGGACGACCCGAACGACCAGAGAGGGCCCGCGGGGAATACCCCCAGGCCTGCTCAAGCACGCTCGTCCCGCGAGCGAGTGCGAGGTTGAGGTGTACCTCCCGGATCGCGGCGCAGTCCCCGGGCGAGTCGTAGCCGGCTTCATGAGCACAGACGCGCGCGAGGGCGAGGATCTCTGCCTGGAGCTCCACGGGGTCACCAGGGCACCAGGCCGGGGCTTCTCGAGCTAGCTCGCGCTCCGCCTCCCAGTTCGGGGTCTCGGCGAGCACAGGGCTCGGGATGACGGCGAACGCCGTGAGGAGGAGGATGCACCGGGTCATAGAGGCTCCGTTCGGAGAAAGCGCCCAGGTCGGCCGTCTCTCGAGCAGGAAGAGCGAGCGACGACGAACCTGGGCGCCGGGGCCGATACTAGCCGCCAAGCGTCTCTGAGGCGAGCGTCGGATCCCTAGCCGTGGTGCTCACAGCGCCGGAGCGCGAAGAGCCCGTTGACCTGGGTCATCGCCGCGGCGACCGCGCAGACCGCGCTCTTGGAACAGGACCCGCAGATGTGCTCTTCGCGCGCGATGGCCTTCCGCTCTCCGAGGCTCTCGATGTCGCTCCAGTCCGAAGCATCGGGGACCTTGCCCGAATGGAGCGCGCCTCGAAGAGCATCCGCGCGACCTTCTTCGAACGCGGCGCCAAGAAGCTCTCGAGCTCCTTCGTCGTTGCTGAGCACCTCGGCGGCTGCCTTGATGGCCGCGGCGCGCTCGGGCTCGGGGAGCTCTTCCGCGATCCGCGTCGCGACCTTGTGAGCGACGATGGCGAGGTGCGCGAGGACCTCCGCCTCGCCCGGTTCCTCACTCATCTAACCGGGTCCGGTGCGTACCGATCTCGGAGGAGCTCTCGGTCTGAATCGGTGATGCGCGGCGGGAACTCGTTGAGCGGCGTCTCGACCTGCGTCCTTCGCATGATCGAACCGACCCAGTCGTCGTGCGCGAGCCCGAGGCAGTGCCCGAGCTCGTGCTGGAGCACCAGGTGCGTCATCTCGAGCGTGCCGGTGCCTGCCGTTCGAACGTTGCAGAGACCCGGCTCGACGAGCGCATCGCCGCCAGGGTCGAGCCAGCCGGGTTCGATGGGTGCGTTGATCACGATGACGACGTCGCACTCCGCGGCATGCGTCGGAGCGCTGGTCAGGTAGAACGCTTCGAAGGCGAGGCGTTCGTTCATCACGCCGATCGCGTCTTGGGTCCGCTCCCGCGCCAGCTCGTCGTAGCCGGACACGTAGCCGCGAGCGCAGACCTCGAGCGGCATCGCCGAACGCTCCCATGGTTCGGCGAAGAGACCCGGCTCGCTGTGCTGCGTGACCCCGTAGATGACCATGCCGACCATCGCAGCTGAGAAGATGAGCACGAACGCGAGCATGAACTGCCAGGACTGAAGAACCTTCATCATGTTCAACCTCCGACGGCTGAGACGACCGCGATCCCGAGAGCACCTGCTACGAGCACGCCGATCGAAAACCAGAGCGCGGGATGCTCGTACCACTGCGCACCTTCGCGTCGACGCGACTCGATGAGCGCGGCCGCTAGCTCATCCCGTCGTTCTCGCCAGAGCGAGGTGTGGAGCGTGACGCGCTCTTCGCACGCGCGCCCTGCCGCCTCGAGCAAGGTCGCGCGCCCGACGAGAGCCTCATCGTAGAGCCGGCGCGCGTTCGTGAGCGAGAGCCCGAGCGTCATCACCGTGGACTGGAGCGCGAAGAGGTCCTCGTCTCGGACGAGCATCCCCGCCCAAGGCGCCCGGTCGGCGCGCTCGAGCGCCACGGTCTCTCCGACATCCGGAAGCGTCACATCGGGCACCTCCGGAAGCGCGTCCTGGGCGTTGGTAACCGCCGGCATGAGCGTGAACAAAAGGCAGATCGCACCCATGAAAATAGACCGATTCATCTGGTAACCCCTGCGTCGATGATGCGTCTCGTTCGTTCCTTGAACCACATCGCGAGCGCGTTGCGCCCTCGGGCGCGCGTCTCTTCGTACTCGGCGCGATCCGCCTCGGCGATGGCGAGGACCTCGGCCGCGTGCTCCTCCTCGAGCGCCTCGAGCCGTTCGTCTTCGGCAACCACCGCTGCATCGAGACGTGCGGCGATCTCTGCCTCTCCGGGCCCGGCGTCGACACCGTCGGGAAGGATGATCAGCTCAGGCGTCGAGCACCTTCCGACGAGGAAGCTGATCGAGAGGATGAGGAGGATCGCGAAGGTCGCGGTGAGAAGGATCCACCGAAACCGATCGTCGGTGTTCGAGGCCTTCGGTTCCATGAGGATTCGCTTGAAGTCCATTCACGTCCTGCTTTCATTTCAGAGGGAGACCGAGCCGCTTGAGCCGCTTCTTGCGCCGTCGTTCTTCAGCGACCGCGAACCGACGGCCAGCACGCGCGTTCTTTCCCGAGAGCTGCGGGATCATCTCGTCGTGCTCTCGCTGCTTCGCTTTCTCGATGAGAGCCTGTTCGTTCGAGCTCGCCGACGCGAACCCGTCGATGAGTAGGAGACTGAGGTTGCTTGCTCCGACGATGCGAAGAGCCCTCACCTATCCTCGTTGCCCGATGAGACGTCCTCGCTGGGTGCGGGATCGGGCGTCTTGGGAGGTGCGGGCGAAGCAGGCGCTGCGGGAGCGCGCGTCGGAGCTCGGCCGATGAGCGCGAGCACGCGTGCACGTCCCTCGGTGAACGCGAACTTGACGACCTCGTAGACCTGCCCGCTCAGCGCGCCAGCGAGCATGAACCACGCGGCGCGCGCGGCGATGAGCGCGTAGGGCCCTGCCTCCGGGTCCTTCGCGATCCCTTCGATGACCTCGAGCGTCGGGAGCGGCAAGAGACCGAAGAGCGCGCCAGCGATCAGCGGGTGAGCTCGAAGCGTGATGTCGTACCAGCTCGCATCATCCGGAAGCGGGATGTCGCCCGAGTCGTCGCTGGCTTGCCCACGCGCCGCTTCGACGACCTTCGCGACGTCGCTTCGTCGGTACTTGCGCCAGCCCATGCGATCCGCGATTCGCTTCGAGACGGTCCCGAGCGTGTTCACGGCAAGGGCGACGGCGATGAATGACCAGAGCTGTTCGGCGAGCGGCTGGGCCCAGGTAGGCATTCAGGGATGGTGAAGCAACGTGCTGGGGTCGCGCAAGCGGGGGGTCAGACCACCATCGTGATGCGGATCGCACACTCCTCGACCTGCCCAGCGCTCGTCTCGATTCGGTTCGCGACGAGGTAGATCGCTCCTCGGTCTCCTCGATGAATCCACACCTTGGTGAGAGCTCCGACCAGAGATGGAGCCGGCGAACCGAGCAGAGCGAGTCGGCCGCTCGGAGAAACGCTCCACGTCGATGCGGTGAGCACGATGCTCGGGTCTCCGGCCTGAAGACGCTCCCGCTCGAGCCACCCTGCCCAGTCCATCCAGAGAGGCAGCACCGACCTGAGCGACTTCCGTACATCGTGGCAGACCTTCATGCAGCTCTCCTCGGATCTCCGACTCGGTTCTCGCCAGTAGAGTACCCGCGTCGAAGCTCGGGCGCCGGGGTTCCGGTCCGAGCATCCTGGCCGACTATCCCGGTGAGGTCTCGTTGCCAGTACACGATCACGCGCCCGGTGCTCGAGGTCTCGATCTCCCCCGATGCAGCGCCACGAACCAGAGCGCGCGCCGTAGCGAACATCTCGAGCACGACGGCGCCGTGAGACGTCCCGACGATGGCGACCGAACCGACAAGGCCCGCGCCCTGCCCGGTGACCTCGAGCGTCGCGGCCGCGGAACCGAGGATGCGTACGACGCCCGCACCCGCACCCGCGATGGGGATCGTTCCCGCGCCCTCACCGGAAGCCTCTACGCGGCCCGTAGAGCTCCCCGAGATGGGAACCAGGCCGGACGCCGCTCCCTGAACTCGGACGGCTCCTACGCTCGCGCCCGTGGCGAGAAGCGTGCTCGAGCTGGAGCCCTTGATCCGAACGGTGCCCGAAGCGCCGCCGCTAACCGGAATCGTCGAAGCCGACTCGCCGAAGTTCGGCGGGTCTCCGACGAACCCGATTCCCGAAGAGGTCGTCGTGATCGTGCCGGCCGCGGTTCCTCGTACCTGAACGGCGCCCGAGGAGGTCTGCGCGATCCCAACGATGCTCGAAGAGGTTCCTTTGACCCGTACGACGCCGGAGGAGGCCTGGGACGTCGAGACCGAGCCGGCGCCCGTCCCACGAACTTGGACAGCTCCCGAGGCAGTCTGGGCGACCGGAATCGTGCTCGCGCTGGTTCCCTTGATTCGGACAGTGCCCGACGCGGTCTGGGACGAAGCGATGGTGCTCGACGAGGTCCCCTTCACCACTACATCGCCCGAAGCGGTCTGCGTCGGAGCCGAGATGGTGCTCGAGGAGGTTCCGAGAGCCGGAGGCCACGCGACCGCGCCCGCTCCCGCGCTCGAGACCGACAACGCGCTCGAGCTGGTGCCCTTGACGATGACGTCGCCTGCCGCCGTCTGGGTAGCCGAGACGGTGCTCGAAGAGGTTCCCTTGACCCGTACGACGCCGGAGGAGGTCTGTGCGATCGAGATCGTTCTCGACGAGGTCCCCTTCACCACTACATCGCCCGAAGCGACCTGAGTCGGAACGGCGATGGTGCTCGACGAGGTCCCCTTGACGATGACATCGGCCGCGCCGGTGCTCGAGATCGAGATCGTTCTTGAGGAGGTCCCCTTGACGATGACGTCGGCCGAGGCGCTCTGCGTGATCCCGATGGTGCTCGAGCTCGCGCCCTTCACCACCACATCGCCCGAGGCGCTCTGCGTGATCGGAATCGTCGAGCTCGACGTTCCGGAGATCGACGAGACGCCGTTCGTTGCTACGTCAGCATCGAAGACGCCGTTCGTTGCTACGTCAGCATCGAAGACGCCGTTCGTTGCTACGTCAGCATCGAAGATTCCCGCGAGTGCCACCCGATCACCACGAGATCACGACGACGCGGCCAGCGCCGCCGAGTCCTCCAGCACCACCGAGCCCGGGATTCTGCCCGCAGCCTCCGCCGCCGCCTCCGCCGCCTCCGCTTCCACCAGCTCCGCCGGCTGCGCCTGCCGTCGATGCGGTGACCGTAGTACCGCCGCCACCGCCGCCACCGCCGCCCTTCGTGGAGTCGCCCGCTGCACCAGCTCCTCCAGCGGTGGGAGACGCGCCGCTCGTACCGGCGGCCGCGCCCGTGCCCGCTGCGTAGACACCAGCCAGGCCACCTGCAGCGGCGTTGACGATTGCCGGCGTGGCGTTGTGGTGCCCGCCGGTTCCGCCACCGCCACCACCGTAGAGCGAACCTCCGCCGACGCACGAGGTCGGCGTCGCAGTCGAGCCACCACCGCCACCGCCGCCATGCTCAGCATTGTGGGTGGTCACGACGGTCACTGGCCCATCGCTGCCGACACCACCCGAGACGCCGGTGACGCCCTTCGCCCCGCTGACACCGGGGTTGCCGCCCTGCCCGACTGCGGTGCCGCCGGTCGTTCCAGCGCTTCCCGTCCCGCCACCACCTCCGCCGCCGCCTGCAGCCGCGGAGATCGCGCCACCGCGGCCGCCTCCACCTCCGTAGGCGATCGCGTGCGCTCCGAATGATGAGCTGCCTCCGATGCCGCCATCACCACCGAGTGCGCCCGCTGCGCCAGGTGCTCCCGCCGTTCCTCCAGCTCCCACCGCGATGGCGACGGTCGAGCCCAAGTCGGTCGCGTCGAAGGTCTCGCGCATGAAGGCGCCCCCGCCTCCACCTGCGCCACCCTTCGCCACGACGGCGGTCGCGAGCGATGCGCCAGCACCTCCGCCACCTCCGCCGCCCCATAGCTTCACGTGCACAGCGCGCGGCGTGAACGCGGTGGGCTTCGTCCAGGTGCCGTTGCCCGAGAACGTCTGGATGTCGACGGGGCTCGCCTCTTGGCCTGTCTGCCTCACGGCGCCAGCCGAGAGCTTAATCCACTCGCCTTCATCGGTGAGGTGCAAGCTCTCGCCGGGAAGCAGCGTGGCCTTGCACAGCGGGACGGGGTTGGTGCCGTCAGTCTGGCGCACTTCGATGGCGTTGATGACCGATGCGTGGTCGTTGAAAATGCTGAGCTGCTTGACGTTGCGAACGCCGCCCGCGATGCCCGCGACGAGTGACGTCGTGGCAGCACCGGTGATGACCTGGTTGGCGGGGCTCCCCGGCGTAGCGTCGCCCGTGCCCGTGGCGAGGTCGACGTACGAGAGGGCCGTCTTGATCGACCCCGCCGCACTCGTGACGAGCGAGATGTTCGCCGAGGTACTTACTGCGAGGTTCAGCACGTGCGGCTCAGGCGCCGCCCTGGGTGATCGAGAACGCGGTGATGGTGACCTGCTGACCGACCGCGATGCTCACGTTGTCGAGCTCGAGATCGCCGCCGCCACCCGTGCCGGTCACGGTACCCTGGTAGTGCGCGGTCGTCCCGTCGCTCGCGTAGATCCGGAAGTGAGCAGCCGTCCCTGCGGCATCGCCGGAGGCATCCTCCCAGGTTCCCGACTTCGCCTTGCTTCCGGCGCTTGCCGCGGCGAGCCAGTCGCTCGGGAGCGTCAGCGTAGCGAGCACGGTGCCGCTGTCCGCCGTCCCGACGTTCGCCGGCGGAGCACCGGTTCGGATCTTCATCACGGCTCCAGTGCCGATCGCCGTCTCGAGGGCGTCGAGCATCGCGTTGCGAACTGCGGTCGAAAGCTGAACGGCCATCTGGGGTACCTCGAGCGGAAGGATGCACCCCCGGCGCGATGTGGCGCAAGGCCACATGTCCACCCGGGTGGACAGCTAGGCGATGGAGCGGAGGAACCTGCTCGCGTACGCCTTCGCCACTCCGCCGACGACCCACTTGGAGCTCCACCAGCGGATCTCCTTCGGGCTGTAGGTGAGCGCTGCCTCGTACGCGACGCGCATCGCGTCTTCGCCGGTGTGCCCCGGCCATTCCTGGTCGTACGCGGCGAGACCGCACGAGAGCTCCGGCTTGCCGTTCTCCTTGCGCGGCACCTCGAGAGCGCGGTTCAGCGTTAGGCGCTGCATCGCTCCGGGCCCGTACGCGCCACCCCATTCGATGGTCAGCGGGTCGCCCTTGGCGTCCTTCCGGTTCCGAACCGAGTAGGCCTGGGGGAGCAGGCGGTCGACGTCGTCCGCGAGCTGCGCTGACTTGCTGTTCTCCGAGTGCATCGTGAACGTGGTCAGCTCGCTTCGGATCGCGAGGTCGCGGAACTTGATGAGGACCTGAGCAGTCGCTTCGGCCGCCTCCTCCAGGTTCTTGAATCCGGCGACGCGCTTGCGCGTGAAGTTCGACTCCGCATCGAACTCGAGCGCCGTGGCGCCGCTCGCGCGAAGGATCGGCGGGATCTTCTCGACGAGCTGCGCGAGGTAGTGCGGGCGCGGCTCCGGCCAGACCGTGAGCACCAGCTCGATGTCGGCGCGGCGCGCCAAGTTCCCGAGCACGCCGAGCTCCGCGAGCGTGTAGCGCGGATCGAAGCCGGCGGAGACGCTCTCGAGCATCACAGCGGCGACGCTGATGCCGTGGTCCTTGAGCTTCGCCCAGTAGTCGGGCTTCGCGACCTCGCGCGGAGCGTCATCGATCCAGAGTCCGTGTGCTGGCTTCGTCATGGTTCCTCTTCCTGCTTTGACACCGCGCGGCGCGCGAGGTGACCTCCGGTCTCGATAGTCTTCGGCTCGACCGGCACTCCGGCGCCATCGATCTTGCCGAGACGTGCGCGGAGCGCTCGGTTGTCAGCCTCGACTTTTCGAACGTGCTCCTTGAGGGTCCGGTGATCCCTCTTCAGGTGCTCGTGGTCGAGCTGTAGCGAACGATGCGCGCCATCGAGAAGTGCATACTTGCCGAGGAGCTCCTCGTTGGCCTGCTCACAGCGCGTGTTAGCGGTCTCGAGCGTCTCGATTCGCTTCACGTTGGCATCGTGACGACGCTCTAGGCTCTCGACGCGATCGATGAGCCGTTGCTGGAAGCGTCCCGTTTGCTCCCGCTCATCCTTCTTGTCGTCCGCTATGACCTTGGCCGCTTGAACCTCGACCTTCGCAGCTTCGACCTTCGACTCGACTTCGACGACTTCGATGCGTGCGGCGATCTCGGCGACTGCCGTCTTAGCCTTCGCCGCTTCGGCAAGCTGCGCCTTGTTGTATTCGGCCTGATCTTTGGCGCGTTCTCGTCTCCACGCGATGACCTGAGAAGCGATACCCCCAGTGGAGAGGACGCTCGCGACGATGGCGAGGATCGTGAACGCGATGGTCATCGGAGCCGATGGTAGCTGGCCTCTTCGAACCCGTCACGCCCGGCGGTTGGCCAGGTCCGGGTTCGCGACCTATGATTCAGGATAACAAGGAGGTTCCTGTATGCGTTCCATCTCTCTCGCTCTCGTGCTTCTCACCCTCTCGGCCTGCGACGAAACGGCCCCCATCGAGCCCGAGCCCATGGTCTGCCTTCCCGACGGGCGTGGTTCCCTCTCGTTGGTCCGGACGGGCGGCCGCGGCCTGACGGCCACCTTCCCGGCCACGTTCGAAGGAGGTGCAGACCTCTTCGTCGCAGATCTCGATAGCACCGGCGCTCGGGGCGACTTCCGCGTCCACGCCTTCGCCGGGTACGACGCCGACGTCGAGCTCCGCGTGTCCTGCTCCTCGGGCCTCGCGCGCTGCTACGGCTCCGACGGCTCCTTCGCCATCCTCGACGGCGATGCCTGCATCAACAGCGAGCAGACGATGGCCTGGGCGGTCGTCGGATGCGAGGACCCGGACGCTCCGGTCATGCTCGAGGTGCTCGTTACGCCCCGGCATGCCGACGCGTGCAGCTATGACCTCGCCCTCTCGATCGTTCCGGAGACCTGATCACCAGAGGCAGAGCGCCGCGCCTAGATGTTCCGGGGACCCGGGTCGGTGAAGTGGATCCGGATGGCGAGGAGCTTCGTCGTCCCGTTCTGCTGACCTTCGATGCGCGCGGTCAGGCGGGACATCGCGGCAGTCGCGGAGGTCTTGTCGATCGCGATCGAGAGCCCGGTCTTCTCGAGCTTGATGACGCCCGTTCCCGACGCGACGCTCGTGCTCGAGCCGACCTCGGTCTGAGACGTCAGCGCCGGGGTCGTCGCGTTGAACGTGTCGTAGAAGAGCCGGAACGCGGCATCGGTGCCCGTGTCGAGCGAGCGGCTCAAGAAGATGTCGACGCCCGTGAGCGTGGAGCCGTGGGGCAGCGCCTGGAGGAGCTCCGCGATGAGATCGTCGGTCGCGGCGGAGACCTCCCAGCAGTCGACGGGCGAGCCGGAGCTCGGGATGTTCCAGGTCGAACCTGCCGCCGGAGCCGCTTGGATCGGCACCATCACGGAGCGCGCGCGGCCGCCCGAGTAGAGGATCTCGCTCGTGCCGGTCAGAGCGCCGATGCTGTTGAGCGCCCCTGCCGTGACGAGGAACGTGCAGAGCGCCTGGAGCGCCTCCTCGGGCGAGCCCTTCTCGACGACGATGCCCGTCGTCTTGAACATCCACTGCCGGCGCGTCGTCGAGATGTCCCCGTTGACGATCGTCGACTGAGAGTGGACGAGGGTGATGTCGGCGATGAGGATCTGATCGCCGCGGAGCGCCGGAGCCGTCGGGCTTCCTGCCTCGACGCCGGCCACCACGTTGAACTGGAAGCTCTCTGCGCGGACGAAGTAGACCGTCGCGCTGTTGCCGTCGACGCGCGGGTCCGAGAGCGCCCGTTCGAACTCGGCGAAGATCGAGAGGATCTTGCTGTTGCCCGGCGTGACGACCGCGGTGTTCAGCGCGCCCTCGTCGACCGCACAGTTCACGTTCTGCGTGCTCGGGATCGTGATGCGCTGCCCAGTCTGGTCGTAGATGACGCCCGGCCCGCTCACCTGCACGGTGAGGTCCGGAGAGACCTGCTGAGCGACGACCATCCCGACGGCTACGCCGATGAGACCGAGGTCTGAGGTGATGGCCCGGTCCGCCTGCTCGAGCTCATCGAAGCCCGCATCGAGCTCCGCCTCGGTGACCTTCTGCCGGAAGTAGTAGTCGCGCCGATCTGCCATGGTGCGTAGCGTGCCCGATCCCGGGCCCTCTCGCGAGTCCTACGGCGGAGGCCAGCCTTCAAGGCGCGCGAAGACGTGCCAGCTGCAGGTGAACGGGCAGACGAGGCTAGGGGTGATCTCCCCAGTCACGCCGATCTTGTGGATCTCCGCGGAGAGCGTGAGCGGACGCTCGCACGCCGGGCAGCCCACCTCGATGTCGAGGCGCCTCGAGTCGAGCACGTGGCTTAGACCCCAGACGTGCGTCGTGTTCTCCCTCACGAAGTAGTGCCCCGGCGGAAGGGGTTCGTTCGTCATCGAACGACGCAGGACCGTCAGTGCAGCCACCACTCGCTCCCTCCGAGCTCGGAGAGCCCCAGCTCGAGGTGGTCGATGACCTCCGGGTCTTCGGGCTCGATGAGGCGGACGAGGTGCGTATGCGCCGGCTTCATGTACTCGACGAGGTCTCGGATCTGCTGCCTCTGCTCCTCGGTGAGCACGATGGGCGCTTCGACGTCGAAGCTGTAGCGCTCGCGGGAGGTCCCGGGCCCGAGGATGGTGTCGTCCCCGAGATCGGAGACGCCAAGGATCCAACCCTCCTCGGTGAACGCGAGGATCTCGACCTCGATCCCGAGGAAGAACCGGATCACCGAGATGATGCCGACCTTCGTTCCCTTGAGCTGGTAGATCTCGACGAGCGTCCGGATCAGCCGCCGCTTCTCGTCCGGGCTCAGGTCGAACTTGAACGGGTTGCCGAGCAGGATGAGCATCTGGTCGAGGTACCGCTCCGCCGCGATGTCGACGTCGATGATCTCGGTCCAGCGATCGATGTCGCAAAGAAGGAGGTCAACGACCTCTTGGCAGACGGCGATGAAGCGCGCGAGGTCCTTCGTCGCGTCGTTCCTGCGGTTGAACTCCGGGATCATCCCCCAGAGGTCGAAGGACCGCCCCGCGACGGGCGCGCACTCGTAACCGATGAACTCCGCGTCGTCGTAGGGAGCGACGACGGCGTTCCCGTGCTCGTCCTCGACGTCTCCGGAGACGATGACCCGGTAGCGCGCGCCGCGCGTGATCGGCACATCGAGCGTGACGTCGTACTCGGTCGGTGAGACCTGCTCCACGGAGACCGCTTCGACCGCGACGCTTGGGAAGTCAGGACCCTCGAGGCGCTCGAAGGTGTAGACCCCGGGCACGTCCGCACCCACGACCGGCTCATCGAACGTGACCCTGACGACGTCATGGAAGCGGGAGACCGCCTCGAGCACCACGGGCGCGGTGAGGTCTTCGATCGTGAAGGACCAGGTCGAGTCGATGGTGTGCGCGACGAGCAGGTCTTGGGAGACCACGCGGACCTCGATGACCTCCTGGCTCGGGAAGACATCGTCGGGCGTGATCTCGAAGCGAAGGACGCCGGCATAGGGAGCCGTCTTGTTGATCGTGAAGCCCGGCTGCGCTCCTCCGGCGCCGTCGTACGCGAGCACGCCCTCAATGTAGATGTAGGTCTCGTCTTCGTCCGGCGTGCCGTGCGAATCCATCAGGTCGAAGCGAACGACCTCGTCCTGAGGAACGCCCGTCCCGCCTGCCTCGGGAGACCGGTTCGCGATGATGAGGCCCTCTGCCTCGTCGAGCACGTTCTCGTCGATGTAGAACGCCGGGATCTCGAGGTTGACCGGCTCTGCGAGGCTCGGACCGATCACGCGAAGCCCGAACCGGAGGTCGCCGCCGCCAAGGCTCTGGGCGCAGATGGCCAGATCGGTCAGGTCCCGCGTCTCGCCGGGAAGGAGCTCGAAGACCCAGACGTCGAGCCCGACGAACGCGAAGGCCTCCCACCTCCATCCGGTCGGAGGAGCGACGCTCGGGCCGCGGAGGCGAGCGCGGGAGCGTACGAAGGTCGTGACTCCGTAGCTCGATACGCTCTGGGTGATGATCAGCTCGTCGTCGGGCGCGAAGTACCCCTCCCACCCCGGCTCGTCGGAGCCGAAGCAGAAGACCCAGTCGCCCTCCGGAGCGGTCCAGTTGACCGGCTCGATGCGAAGGGACTTCGTCCCGGGGCGACGCTGTAGGGTCGTCGTCGCCATCAGAGCTGCCGGCGGACCTCGATGTGGTCGAACTGAGCGCGCCTGGTGACGTTGCTCGAGCGGAACGCATAGCCGGCGTAGCCGCTCGTGTACGGCGCCGAGCCGCTGTTCACTCCGAGGGAGTCGTCGACGAACTCGGCCATGCCCGCGATCGCGGTCCAGGTCGGCGCGGTCCCGAGCGCGTGCGCGGCGAGGTCGTTCTCGAAGACCTGGAGCCGGACGTCACCAACGTCGTTGAAGATCATGTCGAGCCGGAGGTGCACCCAGTCGTCATCGTCGATGTCGACGCTCGTGGTGCTCCTCCGAAGGATGCCGTTTCCGGTCGCCGGCGCGAGGTCGGGCAGGCCTCCGGAGATCGTTCCCTTGCGGAGCACGATGCGGGACGGGTCGGCGTCGCTCAGGCCGAGGAGGTAGCCGGCGTCGTTCACCGAGGTGCCCTGAAGCCCGATGAAGAGGAACGAAGAGAAGTCGAGAGGACCCCCGCTCGCCGCTCGCTTGAGCGCCCCGGTGACCCGACCGCCCTTGGCCATGGGCGCGAAGTCGACCAGGTCCACGAAGAAGCCTACGGCCCCCGTGGTCGTCTCTACGCTGTTGAACCCGTAGACGAACGAGCCGCCTCCGTTCGGCGGGGTGAAGCCCGCCGTCACACCACGGACGACGTTCCCCGCGGAGAGGGAATCGTCGAGCTCGGTCCAGTCCGCTTCCGCCATGAGAACCCTTTCGCGTGTCCACCCGGGTGGACGCCTCGGCGCGATGGTAGCGCGGGCAGGTCCCGAGCACGAGCCTACGCGTCGAGGATCCAGAACCGACGAGGATCGCCTCGGACGAAGAAGTCGCCCGCTCCCTCATCGACCACGTCGATCGTCCCGCCACCGCTCACGACCGAGACCCGGAACTGGGTGCCGGTCAGGCCTGAAGCGATGACGAAATACTCGAAGAGCGGGTTCACGCCAGCGGGCAGCGCGCCGGAGCTCCCGAGGCGGAAGGACACTCGGTCGCCGGCGGAAAGCCCGTGGGCGGCACCTGCCGTGAAGAGGTCCGAACCGGCGACGACGGTGACCTGCACCTCCTGGAAGGTCTCCTCGAAATCCTCGATCGTATCGGCACCAGCGCCATCGAAGACGACGGCAGTGCTTGCGGGGAGCGTCAGCTCGTAGTCGTTGCCCGCACCCGTGCCGCTCCAACCATCCTCGAAGTTCTCGAAGAGCTCCGGGGTCAGGGCGCTGTCGTAGATCGCGGCAGTGCTCGTGCCGAGCGTGAAGTCGTAGTTCTGGTTGTCGTCCCAGCCTTCTTCGAAATCCTCCTTGTCCTCGGAGGTGAGAGGGACGACGTCGTCGAAGATGCCGTCGCCTAGCGAGCCGAGCTCGAAGAGGTAGCTCTGGTTGTTGTCCCAGCCCTCTTCGAAGTCCTCGATCGCTTCGCCTTCCGAGACGTCGGTGTCGAGGAGCGTGGGGTCGGTGTCCGGAACGTCGAACGCGAAGAGGTAGTCGTCGTTGTTCCACTCGATCTCGAAGCTGTCCTCCTCGAGCGGAGGTGACTCTGAACCGAACGTCGCAAGCTCCTCGGCAGTCATCGTAGCCAAGGCGACCCAGTAGAGCGCCGAGCCAGGAGAGAGCCCCGCCAGCTCATAGCCGAGGTTGTCGAGGTCCGCGGTCGCGGGCCCCGGCATCGGGAACGGGAAGCTGTACGGAAAGCCCATGGCGTTCGCTCAACGAACTCAGAAGGGGAAATCTACGCCCACGAATCCTTCGACCGTCGAGGGCACGGCCGCCGCGATAGCTGCATCGCGGATAGGAATACCGGCAAGCCTCACCGCTGCGATGATCTCAGGCAGCGTGATCGCTCCCTGCTCCCACGAATAGTAGTACGTGGCGAGGCAGCGCTCGCCTCCATTCAACTTCTCCATCACGCCGACCTGAGTCGCTGCATTGTGGTTCGCGGGAGCGCCGATGGCCGCACGCTCCGCTGGGGTGAGAGAGAGCTGGGTGCGGATCGGTCGAAAGGTGAAAGTGCTCATCCCGGCCTCGCTACGGTGTATTCGGCTTCAAGGAACGCGCGCTCGATGTACATCTCACGCCCGGTGGTGCCCACGGTCTTGGTGATCTGCGCTGCGACGTAGTACTCGGCGCTGAATGTGGGGATGGTCGTCAGCGCGGCGTAGGCAACGCCATCGATGGTGAACGTGACGGTCGCTGCTGCTCGGTCGTAGACGAACTCGAAGCGGTGCGAGCCAGTGGTCACTGGAACGCCGGTGTCCGTGAACGTCGGGGTTGTCCCGTTCCACTCGACCAGTTGCCAGTTCACCGACTGGGTGCGCCGGTACATGATCGAGAAGCCGTTGCCGGTGATGACGTGGCAGCTGCACGCCTCGAAGTCGAACTCCTCAGAGCCAGTGGAGAGGGCGAGAATCTCGCCGACCGTGTCGCCCCGAAGAAAGAGGATCGCGCCGTTGTAAATCCAGTTGGACGTGGTGCGGTACCGGCCCATGCCGGCGTTCGTCGTTCCCGTCTGAGCGCGACCGACGCTGAGGTAGCCTGCGGCGACAGCGAAGCCGGCCGTGGCGCCGGAGCCGGTCGCCTCGCCCACGATGTGGCCGCTGCCCATCGCACCTTCGAACGTTTCATCGAAGATGATTTTTCGATTCTTGCCGCGGAAGAGAGCGTCGTATTTGGTGCTAGCCAAGAAGCCGGTGAGTCCCTCGGTCGCGACCGCGTGCTGCGTGCCTCCACCTCGCACGCCGTGCTGAGCATCCGAAGCGAGGACACCGACCTGGATGTCGTTCGCGTTCACGACGATCGAAGCATCGGCATTCGCGATCACATCGATCGTCACATCGCCGGAGAGCGCCCCGCCCCCCGTCGTTCCAGCGCCCGCGATCACCTGCCGCGTGTTCATCACGGCACCGGCAGCTGCGACGTTCGTCGAATCGGTGACGTCGGCGAGCGCCTCGATGGCGTCCAGCTTCGTCTTGTCCGCCGCGCTCATCGAGCCGTGGTACGTGGCCGACGCGGCACCGAGCGGCACTGCCAGCGGCACCCAGCGCGCGTGCGTGCCGCTGTAGAAGAGCACGCAGATCGAGCCAGCAGGAACGATGGTGTCGTCACCTCGAGGATCGGCGAGGAACCGATTCGATGCGGTGCTCACCGCATCGGCCTTCAAGATGAGGGCGAAGATGCCCATGTTGTGGAGGATGAGCACGCGACCCGGAGCACCTCCGGCGATGCCAGTGATCGTCCTCTGCGCATCCTCATCGAGTCGCCAGAACGTCGCGTCGGCGTTCCCGGTCGGCGCGTAGTTGTTCTGGTCAGCGGTGATCTGCGGTGGCGTGATCGTGCCCGAGAGCTGAAGCAACGTCGGGAGCAGGCCTCGACGCAGAGAGCCCACGGTCAGGCCATCGGTCAGCCCGATCTCCGGGTAGACCTCGTTCACGATGCGCGTGATCAGGTTGTTCCAGAACAGGCTCTTGATGTCGGTCGTCAGGTCGTAGGGTGCCGCCGTGTCGATCTTGCTCTGACCAAGCGAGCTCTCGTCCTGAGCGGGAAACGTAGTGATGGGCATCGCGTCTTAGACCAGGGCGAGCCCGGTCTCTCCGTTCAGGATGGTGATGGTGCCGAGCTCGGGGAAGTTGAAGGTCCCGATGACGACGTCTTCCTGCGAACCCTCGAGGAGGAAGCCGGCAGGTCCCGGATCGATCTTCTTCACGCCCGTGGTGTCGCGAACGATGTTGAAGATGTCGCTCCACGCGATGGTGCCCGGGTCGCCGTCCTCGGTCGTCAGGTAGTAGCCGAAGTCGACACCGACCGTGAGCCCCGCGTCGACATCCTCTTCGGCCGGCGTGATCGCGAACGCGCGCGCGAGTCGGTCCCGGATCGCCGCGTCGACGGTCGCCGCGACGGCACCCTTGGCGAGGTAGACCATCGCCTGGATATCGATCGTCGAGAACGGCGTCGCCTGAACCTCGACGTCGAACGTCAGCGTGTTGGGGTACGTCTCGGTGACCATCGTGAGGACCTGGGCCTTGAGGTCTTCGCTCGGAGCTCCGCCACCCTCCGGGATGATGAACAGGATCCCGGCGTTCTCCGCGATCCCGTCTTCCTGGTCGCTCGTGAGCATCAACGCTCGAGCGACGCCAGCGACGCGGAGCGCGTTGATCTCGTAGTCCTCTCGCGCGACCGTCCGTTCCTGAACGCGAAGGCGCTGAGGGGCCAGTAGCCGGATCTCTTCGATGCTCTGCCGGTCGAGCGCCGGAGTGCTCGCCTCGGGGTTGGTGACCTCGACGCGCGCCGCGTTGCCGAACTCGTCCGTGAACGAGCCTTCGATCTTCACGACCTTGTCGGCTTCGACGCGACCCGAGGCGCCACCACCGACCTTGTAGGTCGCCTGGATCGTGCCGGCGGGAATCGTCCCGCTCGAGCCGTTGCCGAACCGGACGATGGCGCGGTCGTTCTGATCGACGACGAGCGTGTAGTGCCGATCCGAAGCAGTGCTCTCGAGGAGGTTCTCGACCTGGGTGTAGGCACCGTTCGCCGCGACCAGCTCGAGCGAATCGTCGAGGTACGGGCGCCCGGTGAAGCGAAGCTCCTGGTTGGGCAGGCCCGTGGAAGAGAAGACCTCCTCGCGGAGCTCCGCGTTTTCGGCCTGCACCGTGACGGGTCCGGTCGTGCCCGCCAGGATCGTCACGTCCGTGATGGTCTCGAAGATCACCGGGCTCGAGGCGCTCTCGGTCTTCGTACGGCTCCGCGCCGCGATGAGCGTGTCCCCGACGACAGCGAAGGCGAGAGAGATCGCTAGCTCGACCTGGCTCGCCGTGTTCCCGCGCGGCTCGAAGCCGATGAGCTTGCAGAGCGCGAGGATGTTCTTCCTCTGCGTGACCCTGCCCCAGAAGGCCTCGGCCGCTTGCGCGTCCTGGTACTTGGTGAGCACGTCGGAGATGAACGCGAAGAGCTCCTTGAGGATGTTCCCGAAGGAAGCCTTCTCCTTGTCGGACCACTGCGGGAACGCTGCATCGATGAGGTTGTCGAGCCGCGCGTTGATCGCGTCGAAGTCCTTGTCGGTGTAGTCCGTGCTCGGTCCGAGAATCGCCACGGGCGGATGATAGCCCGACGCGGAAGCCCGGGCGAGACCCTACGGAGTACCCATCGCGGTCAGAGCGACCGACGTATCGCCGGAACCAAGGACCTGCCCGCCGCGCGCGATGGCCTGCCAGAAGATGCGGAGCGAGGAGATGGTCTCTTCGCCATTCGGATCCTTCTTCTGCTCAAGCACCGTCCTGGTCACGCGCACCCCGGGGATCCAACGCGCAACCGCGTCAACCGTCCACTGGTTGAGGAGCGCCTCGAGCACGTCGTCGTTGTTCCGGTGCCGAGCGTGAGGGATGAGACCTCCGAAGTCGGTCCGCCAGAGAAGCTCTCCCTGCGTCGTCGATGAGCTGCAGCGCGTGCCGACGACCTGCGCGATCCAGCTGTTGATGAGCTTGACGCCCTCTCCGCTCTCGAAGTCGCTCGCTCCACGCCGGAACGGAGCAAGGATCCCGCGCTTCGTCCCGCCGACGACGCCCGCGAACAGCGCTGCTGCATCCTCTTCGCTCATGCCGGGATGGTAGCTCAGACCGGGATGGAGCCGCGAAAGGTCTGGAGGACCACGACCGCCGCGTCGAGCGCGTCGACCGCGTCCTGCGTGCTCCCTGCCGTCACGTCGACGTCGACCGAGACGCCTCCGAGCCCGATCAGCCCGCCGAACGTAGTAGCGATCCCGAGCAGCGGCCCGGCGCCGGCAAGGCTCTGCGCGACGTCCCCTTTCTGGATCGCTACGGCGGCAGTCGCGGCCGCCGTGATCGTCAAGAGCGCAGCGCCCGGACCTGCCGGGAGCGTGGCGGCATGAGCTGTCGCCGCGGCGATCCGCGCTTCCTGCGCGGCGATTGTGCCGAGCTCGAGCGCGAGACCGCTAAGAAGCGCGATGGCCGCATCGATGACCCCGATGAGCATCAAGGGAACCGAGAGCTGCGGGATGAGAGACCCAAGCCGGGTGATCTTCGCGACGAGATCCGTGATCGCGTCGACCAGCGCCCCCGGGTTCGTGATGAGCCCCGGCACTGCCTCAGCGAACGCCTTTACCGCGAGCAGGGCGTCGATGATGGAGAAGACGGGCCCGAGGGGGGCCATGGCAGGCCCAGCCGCCTCGACGAGGGCTAGCGCCTGCGAGAGGCTGGTCGCCCCCACCTGCGTCGCCACGCCCGCCACCACGAGTCCACCCGGGAGCGAGAGCCGTAGCGGAGGTGCCGAGGCAGCGGGGACCGGGACGGTGGGCGGGGTAACGGGCATGGGCTCCTCATCGGATCGGACCGGCCCCGGGGATCACCGGGCGTCCGAGAATCGTACAGGTGAGCGCCTGGATGTCGACGGCGCCCGTGCTCGTGATCTTGACCGAGACCGTGCCCTTGACCTCGAGGCTCATCGTCGTTCGATCGTAGACGAACCCGTCCCCGGTGACCTTGTCGCGGAGCTCCATCGCTTCCTGCCCGGCGCGACCGTCGAACAGCAAGAGGTGATCCTCGGTCTCCCAGACGTGGATGTCCGGAGCTCCCTCGACGCTCGCTGCCTGGACCGCGGTCGGCCCCTGCCCTGCTCCGCCAGGTGCGGTGAAGTGCCCGGGTACGTAGAAGGGGCGGTCGAGATCGCCCATGAGCCACCAGACCCCGACCATGGCGCCGAGGTCAGGCACCGAAAAGAAACCGCGCCCGTTCCCTCGGCTCATCGAGAGCGGGAACGCCCACTCGGTCTCGTCGCAGATTCCCGGCACGGTGACGCGCACGCGACCGATCTTGAGCGGGTCGCGCCGGTTGGTCACGCGCCCGTTGTAGAGCGCGAGCCGCGGCGGGATCGGGTTGTCCGGATCGTTCTCCATCAGCCTCCGCTCCTTCGATCCCTGTACTCGGTTCGCGTTGCCCGTGTCTCCGGATCGACGACGAGATGCGCCTCGAGCGGCTCTCCCTCCTCGGCTCCTCCCTCGGCGCCTTCGACCGCGGGCTCGGCGTTCGGCCTTCCGCTCGAAGCAGGCCCAGGCTCGAGGAGCTCGAGCCCGCGCGCCGCGCGGCTCTCGGTCGAGTGCCCACCATCGCCGTCGCTGATCAGCTCGAGATCGTCGAGGTACCCGCCGCCCGTGATGATGTGCTCCACGCTCTTGACGTAGTAGCGCGTCGAGAGGCGCCGGCTCATGCCACGCGTCTCGATGACCGTCTTCGCGAGCAGGGACGGGTCGCCGATGATCTGCATCTTCATCTTGATGGCGGTCTGCTGCACGCGCCTGAACCGACCTACCGCTTCGCGGCGCGCGGAAGCGGCATCGGGCGCGCTCGTCGGGAGCGTCTCTTCGCTTCCCGTGATGACCTCGGTTCGCGTTGCCCGCGTCTCCGGATCGACGACGATGCGGATCGGCGAGAGCGTGTCGCGGTCCGAATCGCTCGCGTCGTCCGCCATCTCGTCGATGTCTGCTCCCTCGAGAGGGTCGATCCCACGCCGGCGCACTCGACCTGGGCGGGCCGTGATGTCGTTGTCGACGTTGAAGCTGATGATGTCGCCCTGGTTCGGATCGGTGAAGTAGTGGAGCACGCGAACCGGCCGAGCTCCGACGCGGCGCCGGTGCCAGTGGAAGCCGGTCTGGTCGACGTAGAACTCGAAGCCCTCTTGGCGAGCAAGGCGGACGATGAGCTGCGCGTCGGTGAGCCCTGCCTGGGCGATGCGCGGGTAGATGACCGGCGTCTCGTCGATGTCTAGGACCTCGTCCCCATACCCCGCCTCGTTCGCGATCTGGCGGATCACATCCGAGCGCCGAACGTTCTCGAAGAAGCGCGAGCGCGTCTCTCGATGAAGCAGGATCGACTCGGCAAGGCACTCGACCTTCAGCGTCGTCCCGCCGGTGATCCGGGTGACGACGCAGATCCGTGCCGGCGCCATGTTGTTCGAGTATCCCCACGAGACCTGGAGCTGCATCCCTTTCCGGAACGCGGGGTCATCGAAGAGCTCGAGGTTGTAGTTGTCGAAGGAGAGCGAGAGCTTGTCGGCTCGGCGCTCCTCGTCCTTGTACCGGAGCTCGGTGACCCGCGCGCCGAAGTCGTCGATGCGCGTTGCTGGGCCGCGGTCGCCATCGGGAAGACAGCTCACGAAGAAGCGCGGATTGGTCCTGCGGATGATCGCGGGCACGAGTCAGCTCATCAGGCGACGGCGTCGCTCCGAAAAGACCTCGTCGTTGAGCGTCCGGAGAGACGGGATCACGAGCACGCGCCCGACCTCGAGCACGATGGTGGGGTCGTGGATCGGAGCCGGCTGGAAGTCGGCGATCACCCACCAGAGTCCGCACGCGCGCGGGAGCGGTGAGAAATACTTCCCGGCGAGCGTGAAGAGGCTGTCGCCCTGCCGCACGACGTGCTCCCGGTTGTCCTCGAAGACCCTGAAGCGGTAGGGCTCCTCGCCGTACAGCATCAGAGCGCCCTCCGCGTCCTGAGTCGCGTACGCGAACGAGTACCTGGAGAGACGCCGGGGAGCCACGAACGCAGCGTAGCAGCCGGCTAGGCGCCCACGCTACGTGCTCTCGACGCCTCCGCCCGAGGAGCTTCGGCGCGTGCCGTGGCGCCGCACGTCATCGCTCGTGAGGCGGATGTCCCGGATCTCCTCGATGGTCACGCTCGCCATGCTCCTCGAGATCTGCCCGCCAACCGTGAACTGCGAATGGACGAAGCGCAGGTGCGTGATGACGCAGGTGAAGGTCCAGACCCGGGGCCAGACGAAGAGCACGCGCGGCGGAGCTCCATCGTCGATGGTTCCCGCGTCGCCCTTCGGGTAGCACAGGCTCTGGAGGAACCTCCGGAAGTCCTCGACGCGCTCTCGCTCACCAGGCGTGTGCCCCACCGAGTAGAGGTCGAACTGGAGCCCCTCGTTCCCCGTGTTCGAGTACTGCAAGGGCTGATGGCTCATGCCGGGGATCACCAGCCGCGAGTACGCGACCTGGATCTCTTCGGTGACCTGCTCCGGATTGAAGAGCGCCTCGAAGTCCTCGCCGGTCGAGAGGTCGATGAGGTGAAGGCGAGCCGGGGTAACGATCGCGGCGGACATCGTCATGGGCTCACTCCTCCGCCGTGGTCAGACCAAAGGACGCCGCCGTGTCCCGGCGCTCGCCCCGCCCTGACGCGCGCGCGATCGCTTCGCCGTCGACGTTCAGGGAGAGGTTCCAGGGCTCCGCGGCGCGGTCGGCCGCTTGCCGCTCGAGCAGACCGGCCACGCCAGCCAGCGCGGCGTCCGTACGGGCGTCAGAACGACCGCGCGCTTCCGCATCGACTCCGGCAGGGAAGATCCCGGCACGAGCCGTAGAGACCTCGGAGGAGCGCGCGTCGATGGCACCGAGCCGGCCATCCGCCCGTTCCCGAGCGATGTCCCCTGCCGCGATGAGGTGAATCAGGCCGGACGGTCGGAGCTCCGGAGGGACCATCGAGGCAAGGGAGCCGAGTCCCGCGATCATCGACTCGATGAGGTACATGAACCCGTCGAGGATGTTCAGGAAGAAGCTCTCCATCGCCGTGCCGACGAAGGTGAAGATCCGGGGGAGCGCCTCGAAGAGCTGCACGAGCCCGCGCATCGCCCAGACGATGCCGCCGATGAGCCCGATCGCGAGGTCGAGCGAGAAGATGAAGAAGTCGAGCGCGCCCCCGGCGACGAAGCCGAGCACCTGCCCGAGCCCCATCACGGCGTTGCCGCCTTCCGCGCCGGTGTCGCTCATCACGCCGAGATCGACGAGGAGCCCGGTCAGCTGCTCACCAAGGAACTGAAGCGACGGCGCGAGATGCTCGAAGCCCGGCGTGACCCCGCTGAAGAACTCCTGCCAGCCCACGGTGAAGTCGGTCAGGAACCGAGCTCCCTCGGTGAGCATGTTGATCATGACCTCGAGCACGCCGGCGAGGAACGCGCCGATGCGAGCGCCGCGGTTCGCGAACTCCTCGCTCGGCATGCCGGCGACCGCTTCACGGCCCTCGGTTCCGACGAATCCGAGCGCGACGCCAAGACGTTCGAAGGCGGACATCATCCGCTCGACCGCGGGGCCTAGCGTGCTGAGCCCCGCCTCGAACCCGATCCCGATGCCGCGGAAGAACTGAACGATGCGGAACCCGATCGCGTAGATGTCGATCAGGAAACTGAGCAAGCCCTCGTTGTCCGGACGCGAGAGCTCCTCCGCGACGGCGCCCGTGAGCTCCCCAGTCGTGAAGAGCTGCACGAGCCCTCGGAAGCCGAGGCGCACCATCTCGATGTTCCGCTGCACCGCGAAGGCAAACTCCGCGTTCGTCTCGATGAGCCGCTGGAACGCGTAGCCCAGCGCGAACACCGATGCGGCGATGAGCGCGAACGGCGCCATCGCGAGGAGCAGGCCACCGACCGCCGAAGCGATGGCGGTGACGAACGGAGCAAGGATCGCGATCGCTGCTCCCACGGCGATGATCCCGCCAAGAGCAAACGCGAGCCCGCCCATGGCAACGACGACGGTCGCCATCGCGCCGCGGACCTCTACGGGGATCTCGTTGAAGACCGCGATGGCGCGGTTCACGACGGCGATGGTGCCTTCGATGTACGGGCGGAGCCCGCGCACGAACCCTTCACCAACGACGACACCAAGCGTCTGAAGCGAGCCACGAAGAAGGGTCTGCTGTCCTTCGAACGTGTCGAGCAGCCGACTCGTGAACTCCTCCGCAGCGCCGTCCGCATTGACCATCGAGTCGCGGAGGAAATCGATCGCGTCCGCTCCTCGATGAAGCGTGCCCTCTGAGTCGGTGACGCCTGCACGAAGCGAATCGTAAACGCCGGTGACGGCACCGACGCCGAACCTCGAGAAGAGCTCGACCGCCGCGGCAGTACGCTCCGCGGGATCCGCGAACCGCTCCTCGAGCGCCGTGCCCGCCTCGAACGCGATGTCCATGAAGCGGCGGAAGTGAAGCTCACCGTCATCACCGATCTCCGTGAGCGAAACGCCGAGACGATCCCGGATCTCATCTGCCCGAGACGCCATGAACGTCAGGGCCGAAGAGACGCTCTGAGACGCGACGCTGACATCGACACCGGTGTTTCGAAGAAGACCGATGCTCGGAAGCATTTCGTCGATCGACTGGTGCGTCAGACGCGCGCCGCGCGCGACGGTACCGATCGCGAGCTCCATGTCCCCGGCGGCGAGTGCGGTCATGTTCGTGATCCGAAGGAGCTGGTCAGCGACCATCGCCTGGTCCTCGACGGCGATGCCGAAGACGTGGATCGCTGCGGTGACGCTCATCGCCGCTTCTTCGACTCCGATCATGCCTCCGGCGGCAAGGTCGAGAACCGGCGTGAGCAACCGGATCGAAGTCTCCGTGTTGAAGCCCTGCTGGGCGAGAGCTCCGAGCCCCTCGACCGCTTCGGTCGGAGAGAACTGCGTCGCGATGCCTGCCGCGATCGCGGCTTCGCGGAGCGCGGCAAGGTCGTCCACGTCCGCTCGAGCGATGGCGCCGACTCGAGCTAGCTCCTGCTCGAAGCCCGACGCCGCTTCCGCTAGACCGAACGCGCCGGCGAGCGTTGCCGCTCCCGCACCCATGATCGCGAGACCGGCACCCATGACGGCGAAGTTGCGCGCGTAGCTCGCCTGAGCCCGCATCGCGTTCCGGTCCATCGCGCCGAACGCTCCACCGACGCGCGTGATCGTACCCGTCGCGAGATCGCGAGCCGTGAAGACGAAGCCCAGGCCGAGGTTGTTGAGCGCCACGCCTCAGCAGGGTAGCAGCGCCCCCGGGCTCGAGGCGAGCGCTCTACTTCGAGTGAGCTCGGCGGAGCGCTGCAGCCTCGGCCTGGCGCCTTCTATCGACCTCCTCGATGAGCGCGATCAAGTCGTCCCATTCAAGGTTCCAGGCCTCGTCCCAGGTGATGCTGAGACCCGACCCGCCGTGCTGCGTCCAGAGCACGTCGACGACGCGCTCGAGCACATCCTTCTCGTCCACGTACGGGTAGAGGGTCTCTACCGCGGAGGCGAGCGTGATCAGTCCGCGTCGCTCGTCCCCATGCCGGGACCGCGCGGAATCCAGAAGTCCTTCGAGCCGAAAGGGAGCTCGACCTTCGTCGTACCTCCGCACTGCGGCTTTTCGGAGTGCACCACTTCGAGAGTCGTCTCGATGCCGCCTGCCGTCGCTTCGAGCGCGGCGCCGACCCGCAGCATCAGATCCGCATCGAGGTCCTCGTACCACTCACGAGGGTCCTTCGGGGCTGGCTCGATCCGCGAGAAGCGCGCGAGGGCGCCATCGAGCAGGGGATCGAACGGGTGCTTGCGCGTCCGCTTGTCGGTCTTCTCGAGGCGGTCGAGATGGTTCCGGATCCGCTCCTCCTCCGCGCCGGTCATCAGGCGGAAGAAGACGCGATGGTCGCCGAGGTCCACCTCGAGCTCCTTCTTGTCGACGAAGGCAGCGATGCTCGTCGGGGGGTAGGGCACGACCGGCAGGTCCTTGAGGTTGACCGTCCAGCCGACTTCGCCGCGGCAGACCGCGCAGGTCACGTCGAACTCGAAGGGCTGCGGGTGCGTCGCGCGCCGGATCCCGAGGAGCGCCGCGAACCGGTCACCCTGAAGCGCCTTCTTCCAGTCGAAGACGGTTCCGGGAGACCAGCTCCCGACGTATGCCGGTCCGGGGTCGATGACCTCCGAGGCGCAAGCCCCGAGGAAGGCCTCGAAGACCTCCCCAGTCTCGAGCGCCTTCCGGTTCCCGAGGAGCTTGAACTGGCGAACCTTGAGCTTGCTGACGCGGACACGGAGCCCGCTCGGGCAGCTGACGATGTTGTCTTCCAAGTACCTGTCTCCCTGCTTCACGCCCCGACTTGGGTGCGTGCTTGAGGGGGCAGGGTAACAGGAAGACGACGACGCGCAGCTACGTGTCTACCCGGGTGGACGCGCTCAGGGGCGAAGCACCGGCTCGAAGTAGTCGATGGCGAGCGTCACGCTGGTCATCACCTTCTCGTCGGTGGTCATGTCCCACTCGCCGGCGACGAACTTGATCGGCCACGCGTTGAAGACCGTCCAGCGCTGCAGGATGGTGTCGTCGCGATCGAGCTGCACGATGTCGAACGTCCGCTTGTAGGCGGAGTCCGGAGCACCAGCACCACCGAGACCTGCCGAGGCGCGCGCGGTCTTCTCGAACCAGAGGTAGAGCTCCAGGTCCTTCGTCGCGCCGCGCTCGAGCGTGATGTCGGGGAAGCTCAGGCGACCCGGGCTCTTGTTCGGGATGAGCGACCCGCCTTCGTGGTGCTCGATCTTGGCGAGCTCCGCCGAAAGCTCGGAGCACTTCTGAAAGCCCGCGTAGGTGATCTCGTCGATCTCCACGAGGAACTTGAACTTGTTGTAGTAGGACCGCGGGGACCCGATGACCGGCATGGCTCTGACTCCTTAGAGGTGGGTGATCTCAGCTCGCAGCGAGCTCGGCCTCGAGGGCACGGGTGTCCTGAGAGAACGCGACGATGATGAACTCGGCAGGCTTCTGCGTCGCGAGACCGACGCGACCCTTGAGCTTGCCGGCGAAGACGACGCTGTCCGGGTTGAGCCCGGGCCCGAAGTCGACGAAGAACGCGGTGTCGGGGTTCTTCGTCCGGAACGCGCCGAGCTTCATCTCGCCGATGAGGAAGAGCCGCACGGTGCGGTCGACCTCGGCGCGAAGGCTCTCGTCGTTGTTCCGGTGCCGAGCGAACTCGAGCCCCTTCTTGATGCTCTGCTCGATGAAGATGACGCCGCGACGCTCGGAGAGGTAGGGAAAGTTCCCGTTCGCCTTGAGCGTGCGCGCGCCGTCGATGAAGCGCGGCAGGCCGACACCCGACGTGAGCGGGTTGATCCGCTTCGGGAAGACCAGGTCGCGCTTGCGCTCGTCGAGCGTCTCGTCGGTCTCGAAACCGAGGCACGAGCGCATGATGCCGCGCTCGATCCCCGCCGCGGGCTGGTAGACGCCGCCCTCGGGCACGTCGCCGCGCGCGAGCACGCCAGCGATGACGCCGGTCGGCGGGATGGTGATGTTCGCCTCGTTGCCGAAGATCGCGGCGCTCGGGTTGAGCACCTTGATGCGCGGCCAGAACATCGCACCGAACTCGGAGGAGTTGAGGAGCGCCGCCGTGCTGGTCACGTAGGTGATGATCTGCGCCGCGGTCTGAGACGCGGGCGGATCGAAGAGCGCGACCATCGAGCCCTTACGCCAGACCTCGGCGTACGTGAGCATCGCGTTCTGAACCGCGCTCGTCGCGCGATCCGGAACGATGAGGATCGAGACGCTCTCGGCGAGGTCGAGCCCGTAGAGCCCGGTCTTGCCCGCCGAGCTCCCGACGAAGTCGACGTCGGCCAGGGAGGTGAGACCGTCGTCGCCGCCGGTGAGCAGGCCGCTCGTGGCGTTCTCCGGCCGCTTCTGCGTCGCGGTGCCCGCGAGCGCGAGGTCCGTGACGACGATGAACGCGGAGCCCGTGTCGTCGTCGTTGATGATGGTCTCGACGAAGCGCTCCGCGTCGGGGTCCATCGTGAGCGAGGTGAAGGTCTCGACCACGACGCCATCGTCGAGCACGGCGAGATCGAACGCTTCGGCATCGCCGCTCGAGCCGGCCGAGATGACGATCTGGAGCGTGTTCGCATACGCGCCGTCGTACTTGCCATCGACGGTGAGCGTGTCCTGAGACGCTCCGGCGCTGCCCGAGTGCGTCGCGTTGTCGAAGCCGAACTCGTCGTCGGCCGTGGAGCTCGCGCCGACGAGCACGCTCGAGGAGCCGCCCGTGGTGTTGCTCGAGATGCGAGCCGCGCCACCCGAGGAGGTCACCGTGCATCCCGCGACATCCGCCTCGATGCGAGTCTTCGCTTCGGTGAAGGTGACTGCCTCGATGTCCGAGACGTCGCCGGTGCCTGCGATGTTGCCGGTCGTGAAGCCGAGCACGCCGTTCGCGGAACCGCCGGTCACGTTGACGCCCGAGCCAGTGCCACGACGGTCGCTCGTGATGGTCACCTTGGTTCCGCCCGAGGTCACGGTCGCGAGCGCGCCGGTGATCTTGGCGTTGATGACCGCGGCGACCTCTTCTGCCGTCGCGGCACCGATCGCAACGAACTCGCCGGTGAGGAACGAGATCGTCTGCACCGCTCCGCCGTCGATCGAGACGGTCAGCGTCTGAGCGTTGACGATGACGAAGTTCTCCGCGGCAGACTCGCGCGCGGCGGCCGCCGCATCGAAGGTCGCGGTCGCCGGAGCGCCGCCATCGATCGTGATCACGAGCGTGTCGCCGGGAGTCAGATCCCAGGGGCCGATGTTCGCGCCGAGCGAGGAGCCCGCGGTGGGCGCGGTCGCGCCGGTCTCGAGATTGATCGTCGCGGCGTCCGAGGTCTTCGTCGACGCGGTGTCCACGTCGGTGTAGTGGACGGTGCGAACGGTGTAGAGGCGCTGGCCTCCCTCGTCGAAGAAGCCGCGAGCGCTCGAGCACCCGTAGCCATCGGCGATGTCGTTGCCGAAGATCCGGAACCACTCCTCGAAGGAGGTGCAGAGCACTGCCTCACCGACGGGTCCCTTCTCGCACACGGCCACCATGCCGGTGTCGGCAGTGGGCACGCCCTGGATCTGTCGAACTCGAGGAGCTTCCTCCTCGATGCTGACCTTGCTCGCGCCGTCTCCGCCCTGGGCCATGACTCAGCTCCTTCGTGATCGTTCTGAAAACGTGTTCGTTGGTGGGGTTCAGCCGTTGCCGCGCCGACGGGCGCGGGGGCTGGTCTCGACCGCATCCGGCTCGACCGCATCGTGCGCGGCGTCGTCGGTCGGCGCGGCGGGCTCGGGAGGAGTCGGCGCGGCGGGCTCGGACGTGTCCACCCGGGTGGACACGGGCTCTGCATCGGGAATCCACTCGACTTCGCGACGAGCGATCGCCGCGGAGACCTCCGGGCAGTGAGGCACGCCATCGGGCAGGCTGGCGGAGAGCTTGCCGGCGAGGACGGTCACGGATGCCGGAAGCACCAAGCGCCGATCCTCGATGCCGACCGATCCGTCCTTGCGCTCGACGCGCCGGGGAAAGAGCTGACGCACCGGAGCGACCTTCAAGGTCAGATTGAAGACGAGCGCGCGACGGGTGCGGTTCTTGAGCTTGCCGGGCATCTTGGAGCCTCCTAGGACGACGCCGCGAAGGTAGCACGCGAGATCCGGGGAAGGCGAGGACCCTGCTGGTCAGCCACGTTTCACTGGCCCGAGCGGCGCCGTGTCGTCCTCGGCCCGTTTCATCCGTGCGTGCTCCTCCTCGTGCTGAAGGCGCGAGGCGATGCGCTCGAGATCGGCCACCTCTTCGAGGTCGAGGATGTCCTTGTTGTTCAGACGCCGAAGCATGCGTCGAAGGATCTCTGAGTCGCTCATGGGAGCTCCACGGATTCCGACTCGAGCTCGGGCTCATCGAGCAGCGTCGGGTGCACGGTCATCGCCTGATCCGAAACGAAGCCGGGGCTCGCGAGAGTGTCGAACCCGACGATCGCGATCGTGCCCGAGCACGACTTGATGTTGCTCTCGTCCGGGTCCGAGTCGATCGTGATGTCGCCCTCCCACTGCAGCTCGTACTTGACCAGGTCAGTCGAGCCCGCTTCTCGAGGCAGGTAGAAGAACGGGTTTCGTAGCTTGAAGTCCTGGAGCGCCAAGGTCATCTCGAGGATCGTCGCGTACTTGTCCGCGAGCGCTCCGATCGTGAACACGAGGTCGTCGGTGAGCGGGGCGCGATGCTCTCGCACGATGTTCTCGATCGCAGTGCCTGTCGCATCGAGCACGGGCTCGAGCGCGCGGACGTTCGTTCGGTAGATCTCGTTCGGTCGAAAGATCGGACCAGCGAGGAAGATGCACGGAAGGGGGGCAGGCGTGGTGCCGCGGAGGAGCGCCGCGGGATCGGCACTCCAGTCGACGTGGGCCGTGAGGACGACCTCGGTGAAGACCTGCCGCTTCAGCTCGGCCACGAAAGCCCGGGTCAACCGGTAGAGGTCGGAGGGCGTCGTGAAGACCGGCCGTGCGTACTCGTAGGCAGCGGCGAGCGTCACGGTCTCGGTGCCGAGGGTCTCTCCGAACGGGCCAACGTTCCGGACCTCGACCCCGAGACCCGAGGCGGGGTCCCGGCGCTCCGTAGTGACGTAGAGGACTGTCGCCGAAGCTACCCGGACCCGACGCGCCTCTGTGCCGCCCACGAAGACTCGGACCGTCGAGGGAGCTTCCGGGATGGGGCCCGCCCCGCTCGCCGCCGGCTCTGCCGGGAGCTGGAAGCCCGTCCCCACGATCCGGAGCACGGTTCCACCTCCGGAATGGCCCCGAGCCGGGATGACGCTGCTGATGGTGGGGATCGCCATGGGTTCCTACCTGAAGCGCCCCGTCCGAGGATCGCGCTCCTGACCGTCTCCGCCCCGGAAGATCCGAGACAGGAAGGAAATACCACCTCGAGCCCCTCCGCCGCGAGTGGCGACGGCACCGAGCCCGCCGAACCCGCTCCCGCCGCGCCCTCGGGTAGGCACGCCTGGACCGCCGAAGTCGCCATGGAGGTTCGTGCCGACGCGGAAGAGGAACCGATTCGCGACCATCTGATTGGAGCTGTAATACCGATCGACGACAGGCCGGATGAACGGGCGCGCCGGGATCTGAACCACGACGATCCCGAGCCCACCTCCGCCGCCCTGCCCGGTGCCACCGCCACCGCCCCCGCTTCGAAGCGACGCGGCGAGGAAGCGCCGCATCTTCGGCGTGACGTGGATCACGATCGGGCGCGAGCCCCACTCGTTGAGCTCAGCAACGTTCGCGAGCGGCGCGCCGTTCCGACCTCGAGCGGTTCGGAGCACGCCGACAAACGCTCCGCCATGCTCTCCGCGCACCGTGATGCTGTTCCGGAGATCGCCGCGGTTGAGGAGCGCCTTCGTTCCTCGGAATCGCTTGAAGCGGCGCACGGCGAGCGTGCTCGCGGCGAGAGGTCGGAACGCCTGCCCACCGGGCGCTTGCTCGACGATGCCCTCGACGATCTTCTGGCGAAGGAAGTGCGCCTCCTGAAGCACTGCCTGATCGATCGCGCGACGAACGCGTATCGAGCTCCCGGTGAGAATCCGGTGCGCGAGCGCCCAGTCCCCGACGCGAACGACGGTCATACCTTCTCGATAGAGCGCGCTCGTTCGCGGAACGTGCAGACGAGCAAGTTGCGCTCGAGCCCGGAGAGCCCGTAGGAGCGCGGCTGGGCCTCGACGCAGAAGAGCCCGGGTGGGGTCGGCACTGCCTGGATGAGCGAGAGGTCGATGCCTCGATGAATCGAGACGAGCCGGTCGCCGACGCGAGGAGCCGTCGCGGTGCCCGACGTTGCATCGATGAGCCCGAGAAGCTCGAGCTGTTGGAAGTGAAAGACGAGCACGACTTCGACGCGCTCCGCGTTGCCGGTCCGCATCATCCGGAGCGCCTCCCACTGCTGATCTTCGATCTGCACCTGCAGGTCGAGATCCGGAAGCTCTGCTCGAGCGTCGACGCCTTGCTGAACGCCCACGGTCTCTACCTGCCGCGGTTCTCGGAACACGTCGTCGTAGCCCTCGTTCGTCGCGACAGCCGCGTCGGTCGCTACCGGATCGAGACGCGCGATGCGGGCCACGAAGGGCCAGATGAGCCGCCCGCGGTACCCAGCCACAACTACACCGCCCCCAAGGAGATCTGCCGCATGAACGACGCGAGGATCGTGTCGATCTCCGGATCGCCCGTGAAGGCACCAAGGAGCACGCTGCCCGCGCGGCCGCTCCCGACGCTTCCCGGGCTCGCGTAGCTCACCGACTGATCCCGGGTCTTCTCGGAGGTGACGATAGCTCCGCCGCTCGGCCCGCCGCCCGCGCCGATGCCGCCGCCGACCATGTGCCGACGCACGAGCAGCATCGCCGCGTGGGCGATGAGCGCTGGCGTTCGACCCGCCGGCGAGCCGTCCCACTCCGTGAATCCGAAGACGCCTCGAAGGTGAACGTTCTGCTGACCTCGAGGGAAGGCATAGCGCGCGAGAGCTCCTCCTCGATTGCCTCCGCCGTAGTCGCGGAAGCCGGTCGGATCGAAGACCTCGATCTTCGGGTTCTGCCGATCGTCCGGCTGCGTCAACCTCTGCGTGAGGTGCCTCGAGTAGACGCGAACCGTCTCGCGCGAGTAGGGCAGGCTCGTTCCGCTCGTGACCGGGTAGGGCTCGAGCTCGACGCGGAGCCCGTCCGGATCGATGCCCACGATGGGTTCCGAGAGCATCAGCTTCGGTCCGCCGGAGCCCTCGAGCGCGAGGTCTTTCGGTTCAGCAACGAACCGGCGCCCCGTGAACATCTCGATGTACTGCGTAGCTCGAGCGAGGAGCTGTGCCGCTCGAGCATCGCTGAGCACCACCGTGGTGAATCCCTCCGTGCGGAGGTCGGCGATCAAGGCGTAGTAGGGAACGCCGGCATCGGGCTTCGCGCCGTTCAGGAGACGCTCGGTGTACGTCGTCCAGGAGATCTCCGGGCCGTCTTCCTCGAGCACGGCATACCAACGAACGGTGCGGCGCCCCGGTCCGGGGTCATCTTCCGGGTCGACACCCCAATCCTCGTTCTGAGGGTCGTAGGCGCTCGCACGGTAGTAGCCGAGCCCGAGCCGGTCTCCGGTCGGATACGCGGTCTCCGAGCACGCTACGCGGACCAGGGCCTCGTCCCCGTCGTCGGTCAGCACCTCGACTTCGAGGCTGAACGGGTCGATGAGGAACCCCTCTGAGTCAACGACGAAGGTCGTCGGAAGAAGCGGGTAGTGGGCCGGCTGGGGCGTCGCCATGGGGCAGAGTAGCGCGCGGAGGAGGGAGCGCGCGAGGGGCTCGAAAAGCGAGAGCCCCGGAGCCCGCGAGTAATAGTCGCAGCGCCGGGGCTCTCTAGCGCATCACGCGCAGTGTGGGTCGCAAGTCTCCACGACGCGCGACGCGGGTTCTACTCCGGAACGCGCTGCGTGCTCCGGGTCCGCGGCGCGGGAGCAGCCTTCGGAGCCGCCCTCTTCTTGGGAGTCGCCACGGGCGTCTTCTTGCGGGTCTGAGGCGCCGCGGTCTCGGTCAGCTTCGGCGCGCGGGGCTCGCGCGTGCCATCGAGCAGGTCGTCGGCATCGTCGAGCTCCTGATCCGGCTCGCCATCCGTGAGCTTGCCGATCGGCTCTGCCTCGTCCTCGAACTCCTCCTCGGTCTCGCCTTCCGCGCCGTCGATCATCTCGGCCTCGGGCCGGATGTCGCCGACCGAGACGGCGCTCGCGCGCCCCGCCATGCGACGGGTCTTCGGGGTGACGGTGACGATCTCCGCGGCGTTGTCGACCTGCGCGCGCGTGCGCGTCGAGCGGCGCTCCTTCTCCTCGAGCGCGCGTGCGGCCTCGCCATCGAGCACGTCGAAGATCAGGAGCCCATCTTCCCTGTCGTTGTGGGTCAGCCGCGCGAGGACCTTCGCGAGCTCCGCATCCTCGATGCGATACCAGCCCTTGACCTCCTCGAAGCGAATGCCGGCGTACATGTACCGCGACGGGGTCTGGGGAAGTCCCTTGCGGCGCTTGAGCGCGCGGGGCTTGAGTCGGACGTAGAAGGCGATGGACATGGGTTCTCCCTGCTGGTTGATGTTCGGCGCGGAGCGCTAAAACGACCGCGGCCCGCCGAGAGTAGCTCTCGAACGGGCCAGCGGGCAAACGGAAGGGGCGAGGGGTGAGCTCAGCCCGCGATGGTCGAGAGCGCGGTCAGGGTGCCCGCGGTCGGCGCCGCGGCGGCATGCGTCGCGAGATACGTCGTGAGGTTCACGGTCGCATCGGCGTCGAGCTTCGCGAGGATCCCCGCGTAGGTCGCCGCGAGCGCTGCGCGGTCCGCGACGAGCGCGTTGACCTGAGCGGCCGCCTGAGCGAGCGTGGTGATCACCGCGGAGGTGAGCGCGGCAGGCGTCCACAGCGCGGTGTAGTTCGTGTCGGTCACGCCGGCATCGGCATCGAGCTTCGCGGTCGCCGTGATGATCTTCGCGCGGAGCGCGACGAGGTCCGCGCGGATCGCGTTGAGCTGAGCGACGAGGGCGCTCGGGCTGACGATGGCAGTCGCGGTGAGAGCCGCCGGGCTCTGCGTCGCCACGAAGTCCGTGTCGGTCACGCCCGAGTCGCCGTCGAGAGCGGTGCACATGGCGATGAACTTCGTGCGCGAGGACGTGATGTCCACGACGAGCGCGTTGCCACGCGAGACCGCCTCCTCGGACTTCATGGCGAGGAGATCGGCGGCGATCTCCCGCAGCACGAGAGCGAGCGGCGGATGGCGCTTGCTCGGAGCCGTGCCCGAGATTCCGTGGATGGGGCCGAAACCCGCGCCGCCTGCTCCGTAGTCCTTGAGAATCGTCGCCATGTTGGGTGCTCCTGACACCTCAACCCCGCCGGGAACTTGTCCGACGGGGCGAAGGTATGTGCCGCGCTGGGGATCAGATCGAGAGGACGATGACCTTGAACGTGGTGCCGCTCAGGTTCGCCGTGGTGCTCTCCTGGAGCGGACCATCGGCGCCGCCGTTGTCCGACTCGAAGGCCATCAGCTTGTCGTTGGCCTTGTCGTAGCGAAGGACGTAGCCGCTCGCGTCGACCTGGATGATCCCGAGGACCTCACGCGCGGGCGAGGGCTTGTCGGCCGCGAGCAGAGCATCGCGGTAGAGGCCTTCGAAGTCGACGGTGCCGCCCGCCGGGTAGGCGCCGTCGCCCGCGAAGCTGAGGTGGTCGGCGTGGATGGGCCCCTGCTTGACCTTCGGGGTGATGGTGATGGTTCCGAGTGCCATGAGGGTCTCCTTGGGTAGCGCGTCGAGCGAGAACGAGTGAGAAGGTTGAGGGGTGGGTTGAAAGAGAGCGGGAGGGCGGGGAGCCGAAGCTCACCCGCCCGTCACCATCACGCGGAGACCTGGACGTTGGTCGCCTTCACCACGGCGAGCTCCTCCTGGTAGACCACGTCGAAGCGGAGCGTCGCGACGACGACGAGCACACCGGCCGAGATGTCCTTGTCGGTCTCGACCTTGATCTTCCGCCAGATGCCGACGTCGATGTTCTTCGGGTCGGTGAGGATGATGTTGGTGCAGTGCGAGCCGGTGCCGATGTTCTCGGGGAAGAGCGGGATGTCGATCACGGGCACGCCCGAGTAGCCGACGACCGCGGTCTCCGAACCGACTGCGGCGAGCGCCTGGTCGCCGGTCATGGTCATGCGATCCGAGAGGCTGTCGCGGTAGTCGATCTCGGCATCGACCGAGGTCAGGAACCGCATCGCGCCCTTGTTGCGGAGCCACTCGCTCGGCATCGTCTTGAGCATGTCCCGGAGGATGCCCTTGTGGAGGGTGACGTCCGCCGCGTTCACGACGTTGCTCGTCGCGAGAGCGAGGAGACCGTCGAACGCCGCGAGGTCATCGTCGACGCTCGTGGTGTCGCCCTGAACGATGATCTCGTCCATGTCGGTCGCGATGCGTTCCGCGAGGGTCGACATGACGGTCTGCCGGAGCTGGTCTCCCTCGATGTTGTCCTCGAGCACCTCGTCGGTGATGCGGACCTCCGCCTTGAAGAGCTCCGCGTTGTGCTCGACGAAGGTGAAGGTCGGCTTGGACCGATCCCCCTCCGAGAGCGCGGTCCCTTCCTGACCACGACGAAGAACGCGCGACGTGAAGCGCGTCTTGTTGATCAGCTGCTTCGGCGCACGAAGCGGGGTCACCGTCGCGAGGCCCATCACCTTCGACTCCTTCACGAGGAGCTTGATGAAGCGCTGCGCCTGCGCGGTCTGCAGGATGCCGTTCTGTCCGGCGATGTCCGCCAGCGCCAGCTCTGCCTTCTCGAGGATCTTCCGATTCGTCTCCATGTTACCTCTCCAGCTCCCGCGGAGTCTGTCTCCGCTTTCTCCGGGTTTCAAGAACTCCGCGGTGCTACCGAGCCCCGCGCGGGATCACATCACCGTTCACGCGTCGTCGCGGTGAAGCGCAGCGCGGGGTCGACCTTCTTCACGTCGTGCTTGTCGGGGTCGCTCATGTCGGCCGGCCAGGCGCCGGTCTCGATGTCGTCGTCGCCCTTGTTGACGGTCTCGACGTCACCCTCGGGATTGCCCGAGCGCGGCGTGGGGCGCGCCTTCTCGACCTGCTCGACGCGGGCGCCCTGCTTGGCGATCGCATCGCCGTGCTTGGCGACGACCTGAGCGATCTTCTCGAGCCCGACCGCGAGCTTCGCCTCGAACGGAGCGAGCGCCTTCGAGACCGCCTTGGCGACCTCCTCGTCGGTCGGAGCGCCCGCGTCGGGAGTCGGGGTCACGTCGGGCAGGGGCTTGGCGACCGAGCCGAGCACGGCGCCGAGCGCGTCGTACGCGGCCTGAAGCTGCGCGGTGCGCGCAGTCGAGAACTGCGGCAGGCCCTTGGCCACCGGAGCTCCACCCTTCTCGGTCTCGCCCTGCGCGAGCCCGGTCAGGAGCTCGGCGACGCGCATCGCGATCTCCTGAGGGACCTCGACGATGCCAGCGACTTCGGAGGCTGCCTCGATGAGGGCCTTGAGCGCCGTGAGGCGTTCCCCCGCCGCGACGACGCGCTTGACCAGCTCCGCCTTCGCCTCGGGCGAGAGCTGCAGCACCGGCTCACCCGACGGCCCGCCCGAGGGAGGAGCCGGCGCGGGAGCGGCGGGAGGTGCCGGCGGGGTCGCCGCGGGCGGAGTGCCGGGAGGCGTGTCCTTCGAGATCGTCAGTCCGCCCTTGCCGTCGGGAGTGATCGCCGCGCCTGCCTTTGCCATGTTCGCATCCTTCACGATGAGGAACTTCCGCTGATTCGCCGCGTGGTCGACGATCGAAACCTCTTGGGTCTCGATGTCGGTGAGCCGGAAGATTGTCGGCTCAGTTTCTTGGTCGGGCGTTGCCATGGAGGTTCGTACGAGCGCGAAGGTAGCTGGCTCGGGTGCTAACACGCAAGGGATGGTGTCTACCCGGGTGGACGCTTACGCCGCGGCAGGCTGCCGAATCGCCGTTCCACCGATCGAGAAACCCGTGAACGAACCGGCCTTTACCATCGCCCAGAGAGTGTCGTCGACGACTCGGATCGCGAGCATCCAGGTGCCGGCCTTCACCGTCTCGGTGCCGACCTTGAAGTCCACCGGCGCGACGTAGCTCTCGAGGATCTTGAGCTTGCCCGTCACGATCTCCGCGTGCTGCTTCCCGAGCTGCGCGTAGTCCTGCATGAACCGATGCGCCGCTTTCCGAACCTCGGCCGCATCGTAGGTGTCGTTCTGGGAATCGACGACGTCGGGCTCGAGCACGATCCCGAAGACGTAGCGCTCGTCGCTTGCCGGTTCCGCGTCGGCCTTTCGAAGCAGACGGATCGCGTGCGCCTTCTCGAGCACCGGAGTCGTCACCGGGATGACGTGGTCTGCCTCGGGATCGAGCGGGAGCGGCGAGCCGTAGATGACCCCGGGACGCGTCTCGAGCCCGAACACGGAGGTCAGTCCGGTGAGCGCGGCGCGATGCTCCGGCGTGTCCGAGAGCGCCAAGCACACCCGTTCTCCGATGGCCTCGACCGTCTTCGCGACGCGGTCTGCCGTCCACGGATACGGGTCCTTGTTCGTCGTCGCTTCGAGCTCTCCGAGCGCGAGCGCGTGAATGGCATCGCTGATCGGCGCGAGCCGCGCCGCGCCCGCGATCGCGACGTCGGTCCTCTTCGCGAGCGGCGCGTCGGTCTCATCCTCGATGGCGAGGAACGCCTGCCACTTCACGCGGCGAAGCTCGCCGTCGACCTTGAGGATGTCGGTCGCGCGGATCGTCGAGCGCTCGACCAGCTCGTCGCGGACCGCTCGAGCCTCCTCCGCGCTCGTTGCCTTCCAGAACCGGAAGTAGGTCGGGATCGCTTCTTCGAGGCTCGGGGGGAGCGCGGAGACGCCGAGCGGAGGCATCAAGCCCTTCGCGACGGCGCCCGGGGTGAGCACGGGCGGAAGCGTCTTCGAGGCGAGGCCTTCGAACGAGAGCGCGGGGTCGAGACCCGGAGCGCTCTTCTTCGTCTTGATGCGGGGTCGCATCGCTCAGGTCGTGGGAGTGGTCTCGGAGTCGCGACCCCAGTAGAGCTTGCCGTCGTCGCCGCGGGCCTTCATCAGCCCGGTCTTCTCGTCGAGCTCGACGTTCGCCATGTCGGTCGGCCAGGCCTCGACCACCAGAGTCGCCGCGGGCACGACCGGCGCGGGCGCGGCAGGAGGCGTCGCCGGCGGAGGAGCCGCGGCAGGAACGGCGAGCAGCGCCGCCTTGGCGGCGGTCGTGCCGAGGATCGCGCTCATCTGCGCGATGACGTTCTCGGTGCGAGCTGCGTTCTGCAGCGCGCGCACGGTGTCCTCGACGCTGTAGCGGAAGTCGTAGTCGAGGAGCGTTTCCCCCGACTCCGGAACGTAGTTGAAGATCGCGGCGATCTTCTCGAGGCACGCGAGAGCCTCGCCGGCCTTCGCGATGATCGCGATGCCATCGGCGCCCTTCGCGACCAGCTTCTTCCGAACCGGAGCGTCGTCCTTCGCCGTCGCGACGAGGAAGAGCGCCTTGAAGAGCTCGCTCGGCGCGCGCCCCTTCTCGGTCGTCACGACCACGTCCTGCATGAACTGGACGTTGGAGTCGCCGGTCGGCGTGATCGCGGGCTGGGGCACGTCCACCGAGCCCTTGCTCGCGCTCTCTCCGGGCTTGGTCTGCCAGGGATCCTGGAAGAGCGTGACCTGCGCGAGCGTCGCGCCCGAATCGAAGACCGCCTTCGCCGCGGCGATGAGCGCCTTGAGGTGCTCGAGGCGGAGCTTGGAAACGTCCGCCTTGCCCGACGCGGTTTCCGCGAGAGCCTTCTCGAGCTCCGCGGCCACGTGCTCCTGGAGCTGCGCCTGGTTCATCTGCGCGACGCCAAGCACCGGAGCAGCGAGGAGCGCATCGATCTTGCCGAGAGCGGCATCGAGGCTGGTGGTAGTAGCGGGAGCTGCAACGGGTTCGGTCATCGGGATCCTCCGAGGCGTAGTAAAGCGCGCCCCGGGCCCCGCGCGCAAGTCAGACGTCCGGGAACCAGCTGGAGCGCGCCGCGGTCGAGGTCGGATCGAAGTCCTGACCATCGAGTCGGCGCCGGAGCATTTTCGGAAGAGCGTCGACGATCCGGAAGACGCTCCACTTCGCTTCGTGTCGAAGCTGCTTGGCCATGTCGATGCAGAGGTTCGCTCGGCGCTTCACCTCGTCCTGCGTGGTGATGACCTTGCCGGCGCCGTCCCGGATGAGGTCCGTGTCGTACGACCTCTGCACCGCTGCCTCGATCCCCTTCACGAGGCGCGCGATGTTGGTCTTGTCCTTGGAAACGATCTCGATGAGCGACGGGTCGACTGCCATCACGGCATGGTGCTCGTGCACCTTCCGCGTGTCCACCCGGGTAGACAGCTATCCAGTCGACGCCGGTCCGATCGTCGACCTGCAGTTGGCGTGCAGGGGCGGCATCGGAGGAGTAGCCGCCTCGAGCGCGGCGCCCGATAGAGCGTTCGAGTAGGCGCCCCGATCATCCCGAGCTCCGACGCCGCTCCGGTCGATGGTGGCTAGCACCTCGCGCCCGCCCCCTCGGTCGACGTAGAGCACTCGGGAGCCATCCTCCGCCGTGCCGGAGCGGACCCACGGAGCGACGCGGTAGACGTCGTCCGGGTCGCTTAGCGACGAGAGCCGGTCCCGGGCGTTGACCGCGGTCTGGAGCGGGAAAGTCTGGCCGTCGTAGAACCGGCACTCATCGGTGGTGACCTCATCGAGCACGGCCATGAACTGGTACCGCTCGATCCCCGCTTCCTGGAACGCGCCGATCTGGGAGAACGTCCGCGCGCTGTTCGTGAACTGCCCGGCAATGACCTGCCAGTACGAGTCTCCGCGCATGATGCGGTCCCCGAGCTCGGAGCGGAGGTTCGCCGCGATCGCTTCGCGCCCAAGTCCGCTCTCGAGCCCGCGCGCGACGACCTCCCGCGCTCGAGCGGCTAGCTCATCACGCCGAACGCCGTAGTGGTCCCTGATGAAGTTCGCGGTGCTCAGGCGCACGTAGCGCTCCGCGAAGCGGTCTCGTTGAGAGAGGCTCGTCGGGATCGAGAACCCATAGCGCCGCGTCGCGCTCGACCTCGACTCTCCCATCACACGAGGACCCGAAGCGCGGAGCACTGCGGCGATCCGCGGCATCGCGCGCGCGGGTGCGGCCCCGATCGCGGAGCGCGCTGCCTCGATGACCGCGGAGCGAGCAGCCGTCGAGAGGTTCGGCCAGTCGACGTCAAGCGCGCGGAGCGCGTCAGAGACCGCCTCGGCCTCGACCTCCGCCGTCGCGCCGGCGAGAGCCCGGCGGACCTGGGCAACGATTCGGAGGTACCCGCTTCGCGTGAGAGGATCGAGCGCCTTCTCGACCGGCAGGCGAAGCAGAAGCGCGATCTCTTCCGCCGCGTGAGCAGCGCAGCACGCCAAGCCCGAGTCGACCTCGAGGAGCGGCATGGCTACGCCTCGTTGGGGGTGATGTGGAAGCGACGCACCATCTGATCGAGCGGCATCGTGATCCGCTCAGTCTCGGGCTCCGGTACGACAGGCGCCGGCTGAGGCTCGGTCCCGGTCGTCGCGTCGCCATCGCGAACGGCTGCGAGGTGCTCGGCCGACGCGCGCTCCTCCTCGAGCTTGAGGAGCTCATCGCGGAGCCCGAGGATCGAGCTGGCGAGGGAGACCAGCTCCTTTCGACGCGTGCCGACCTGCTGAACGGTCTTCGCCCACATCAGCACGCTCTCGGCGCGGCTCTTCGGCGCCGCTTCCGGCGCGGGAGCTCCGCCCTGCCCGGGACCTGCCGGCGCCGTCGTCTCATCGAGCCCGGGGATCTTCCCGTCACGGCTGCCATCGAGCGCGATGCCGACCTGGCTGAGCATGACCGGCTGGTAGACCCAGTCCGCATCGATCTTCGGAAGCGGCGTCGCGAAGACCAGCTCGGCCGCGAGACGGCGCGCGTCGTTCGGCACGAGCACGTTCGCGGTGGTGAGCTTCGCGATGATCTCCGCGAGCACCTTCGGGTCGCGGACCACGGTGCTGTTCGACGCGAAGCGCCAGAACCGGATCCCGAGAGACCCGAGGACGATGCGGTTCAGGAAGAAGTCGAACTCGACGCGCTCGGGCCCGAAGACCTGAGCCTCGGCGAACTCGATCGCGGCATCGGCAGTCGCACGGTTGAAGTCCCGCACGTCACCTCGAAGCATCCGAGAAAGCCGGAACTGCATGCCGACCTTGTCGAACCCGCGCTCGTCGTACTTCTGGAAGAGCGCATCGGACTGCTGCGCCTGGGTGAGTGGCTTGAGCTCGATCTTCAGACGACCCGAGCCCATCGGGTCGCCCTCGTTGCCCGCGCCCGACTCTGCCTCGATGACGAGGATCTTGTGGAAGTTGCGCATCCCCTTGATCTCGTTCTCGACGAAGTCCTTGATCGTCTGGACCGAGTCGGCCGACACCCGCCCGCCGGAGACGAGGAGCGCGAGAGGCGGCACGCTCTTGTTTTCGAAGTAGAGGAAGTTCACCTCATCGGCCTGGCGCATGCCGAGCACGGAGAGGAGCGAACCGATCCACCGAGGAACGCCGTACGGCGAGCGCGGCGCGTGCACCTTGAAGTGCATCATCTCGGTCGCGGGTTCCGATGGCCCGCCCTTCCCACGCCCGGGCTCAAGGCGGCGGAGGTCATCGATCGTCGCGTAGAACTTCCCGGTCACCGAGCTCATCACGCGCGGGTCGCCGTACTCCTTGAAGTAGGCGGTGACCTGATCGATGACCTGAACGAACCGGCGGAACCGGCGCTTGAGCTTCTCGTTCCGAACCGAGATCGGCGAGACGCGAACGGGCACGACGACGTCGACGAAGTCTCGTCCCTGCGGAAGCAAGCGAACGGTGTGCGCCGCCACGTAGACGAACTGGACGACCTGCCCGGACGAGTCGCGAAGGACCTCCCAGCACCCATTGCCCGTGACCTCGATGTCCTGCCGCGTCCGCTTCCGGAGCGACACGAACGACTCCTCGACGGTGCAGCTCTCGAAGAACTGCTCGAGCTTGAAGCGTTCGACGCGCATCGCGTCCTCGATGATGTCGAGGCGCTTGGTGACTTCCTCGACCGTCGGGACGATGGTCGGGACGACCTGCCCGGCTTCGCGCGCGGCGAGGCGCTCGACATACATCGCGTTCGCGATCTGCTCGAGCAGGTCGTCGGAATCGAGATCGATGACCGACTCGAGGTGGTGCCCGTTGCCGTCGATGTTCGTTGCGTAGGCATCGACCGAGGGGCGGAGCGCGGAGGAGTTTTCGAAGATCTCGCAGAGCGTCGAGAGGTTGTAGGGAGGAACGATCGTGCCCGCATCGGCGAACGCGCGGCGGACCGTCTCCTCGTCGATCGTGTTGGTCAGCTCTCGAGCTCGGCCGTCGTTGCCGACGACGAGCGCCTTGAGCAACGGAGAGCGCGTCGTCGGCTCGACGAGCTTCTCGAAATCCGTGCGCTCGGTCTTCTTGACCCTGGTCTTCATGGGGAGAGCCTCTCAGAAAGAAGCGGGGAGCCCGTAGGCGTTCCGCATCACGGGGAAGATGTCGGCCGCTTCCATGACGTATCCCTGATCGTTCGGATGCACGCCATCGCCGATGTGCGCCCGAGTGAACGGCGAGAGACTCTTTCCACCGCGGCACTCGAGGAGCAGGCCAGCCGCGTAGTGCGACGAGGCCTGGAGCACGGCAGTAAGACCGGCACGGAACGTCACCGTGCGCGCGTAGATCGTCGCATCCTCGTCGGGCGTCGGGTGACAGCAGATGAGGCGCATCGTCGGGCGGGACGTCCAGAACTGAGCGAGCATCGTCGCATAGAGCCCGAGCGCGGCGGCCGCGTCGGGATCGGTAGTCATGTCGTTACGCCCGATCTGAACGAGGCCGATGTCCGGCGTGTGGGTCGACATCTGCGTCGCGATCTGCGCGGTCAGAAGCGCGATCGTCCAGGAGCTGTTGCCGTAGTGGAAGAAGCCGGTCGGCGACTGGTTCGTCCCAACCCACTGACGAGGCATATCCCCTGCCGCGGCCATCATCGCGTCGAGCGGCGTTCGATACGCACCCGCATCGGTCGAGCCCGTGCCCGCGGTCGTCGAATCGCCGGCGGCCCAGATCTTCGGCGTGCCCGTGAGCGCCGGCAGGATCGGCGTGCTCGGCAGGAACGTGCCGAGCTTGAGGCCCAGAGAGGTCTTCGTCGGGCGCGCCATCAGAGCGTCTCCGGAATCGAGCAGCCGCCATCGAACTCGTTGATCCCACCGAGCTCTCCACCAAGGCGGAAGTGCCCGGCAGGCCAGGTCCACGGAGTGCCGGTAGAGCCCCAGACGCCTCCGACCGCAACGCGCCCGACGACCGGATCGACCCAGACATCGAACGCCGTACGACGAGCGTAGGTTGCTGCCTTGCTCGCCTTGACCGCTCCGCCAGCGACCGCCTCGAGAAGCACGCTCGAGCCGTCGTGGCGAAGGCGGAGGAGGTCCGCACCGCCGTTGAAGGAGTAGATGACGCGAACATCGCCGCTCGCGAGATCGGTATTGGCATGCCACGCGCCGACACGAAGCTTCGAGGCCTTCTCTCGAAGCTGCTGAGGGACTTCGTTCGGCGCCCAAGTGAGCTGGTCAGCTTCGCGCTCGACCGTTCCTCCCGCCGTGCGGATGTAGGAAGTCTCGTAGCGACCGAGCTCGAGCTGAGCACCCCACGTGTAGATGTTGCGACTTCCCGCCGATGCCGAACCACGATGCCAGAACTGAGGATTGCTCCCACCAGTGCTAGTGCTCGCGGCGCGCAGTGCCTCTCGAGCCCAGGTGCTAGTCGCAGTGCTCGCAAGATCGACGGTCGTCGCGCCGTCCTTCTGAACCAGCTGCAGTCGCGAGCTGCCATCGCCGATGTTGTTCTTCACCCATCGGCTCAGCGTCGTAAGGATCGACGCACCAAGAGTGATGGTGCTCATGACGCGCGAGTTGGTCGCGTTGGTGAAAATGTCGTACGCATCCGCCGCGCCATCGGGCGCGGTGGCACCTGCCGCGGTCACCACCGCACCGGCGGTTGCAGCCCAGCCCGAGAAGGTCTCGCTCGAGATCGCGAGGTTCGTTCGCTGCCCCTCGAGCAGAGTCAGAAGCTCTCCGAAGTCGTAACCCTCGCGTCGTAGGTTCGCGGCCTGCCAGCCGACCGTGCCGGAGAGATCGATCAGGTACGAGCCCTCGTTCGGTCGACGGAAGAGCGCGTCATCGAAGTCGAGAAGCGGGCCGCGGTAGCTCAGAACGCTCCCGCCGAGCGAGAGCCCGAGACCGGGCGGCTGCGTCGGAGGGAACGGCATCTCAGCCCTTGAACGCGCCGCCGACCGCGGTCGCGCCGGAGGCCTGGATCATCACGACCTTGGTCATCCCGTCGGGAGTCGCCCAGCGGTAGACGCCCGGAGCGAAGGGGCCCGGAGTCGTGTTCGTTGCCGCCACGGTGGCACCTGCCGCGAACGCGGCATGGAAGTAGTCACTCGCGTAGACGGTGACCATGTCTCCTGGCAGGAGTCCGGTGACTGCATTCACCGATGCGGCGAGCGAGGCACCTGCCCCATCGGCAACCACGGGACCGACCGCGAAGGAGGAGGCGAGCTCCGCCCGATCGTCCCCAAGCGAACTGCTCTTGAGCGAACCCATCAGACACCACCCTTCTGCGCGGAGCGCTGCGCGCGGTCGCGCTTCGCTTCACGCGCGATCGTGACCACGATGCCCTGCTCCGGAGCGTGCGAGAGCGAGAGCACCTTCATGCCCCGCGCTTCGAGCTGCGCACGGGCTTTTGCTCCAGCCCGGTCGACGTTCGACGCGAAGAAGTTGAAGGCGAGACCCTTGTCCTCTTCGCTCGGCGTGCGCGGGTCCACCGCCTTCGTGAACACCCGCACCTTGAAACGCTTCTCGGCCATGGCGGGCAGAGTAGCACCGGACGGGAGAAAGCGACGAGGTGTCTACCCGGGTGGACGCGGGCGAGGGCGCACGGAGGTCTTCCCTGCTTCGGCCGCCTCGTTCAGATCGTTGCTCTTGAGCCAGATGCAGGCCCCGATCTTGGCGAGGTGCTCGGTGCCCGCGTCCTCGTCGATTCCTCGAAGAGAGATCTTGAGGACCTTGGTGACCTTGAGGTACCGCCCACCGAGCAACCACCAGAGCCGGTCACCTGCCCGGACCTCCTCGGCCGTCTCGATTCGATTGTCGTCTCGGAGCGCCTCGAGCCGTGCCTCCTTGTCCGCCTCAGCGAATCGGATCTTCGCCGAGATGATCGCCGTCCTCGCTTCTCGATGGAGCTCGGGATGCTCGAGGATGCCCGGGTCATCGAGGAACGCTTCGAAGACCTCCTTCGCGTACTGAGTAGCGCACGCTCCGGACGCCTCCCACTCGGCATGCCGCTTCGCGTCGTAGGCCTTCTTCGCCCGCTTGCTCATCAGCCCGTACTGCACGCCGGAGATCTCCCCGATGTGCGGCCGCTTGATTCCAAGCCGAGCCTGGTAGAGGTCTCGACCGATCTTCCAGACCTCGAGGGGCTTGTCGTCGTGTTCCATCAGGTGCTCGCTGGTGAGGTTTCGAAGTCGCAGAGGACGATCTCGCAGACCGGGCTCGTGCCGCGCCAGTCCGCTCGATAGCAGGTCGTGTCGATGCCGCAGTTGGGCTCCATCAGGATCCCGGTCTGCTCGCGGAACTTCCTCACGTGCTCCTCCTCGCAAGGCTTGAAGCAGGGAACGCCCGAGTAACGGAACGGCGCCGACTGCTGCGGTACGACGAACACGCCGTAGGCAGCGCCGGTCAGGAGCGCCGTCTCGATGACCTTGAACTCGAAGAGCCCGCCCGTGTACTTGCCGATGTGCTCGGCAGCATCGGAGCCCGTCTTCCCGAACGGCGGATTGGAGATCACCGTGTCGAACGGACCGAACTTCATGTAGGCGCCGAGGTCAAAGGCGCTCGCCTGGATCCAGCGCGCGTTCGGGAGCGCGGCGCGCCCTGCCTCCACGTAGGCGGGATTCAGCTCGACGCACGTGAGCTCGACGTCGTCCCGCTCACACGCGGAGGCAAGGCGCCCGATGCCGGCGCAGAGGTCGAGGATCTTCTTCGAGCCCGTCGTCTCGATCGCGAGATCGCGCGCGAGCCCGAGCGGCGTGAAGAACGCGCCGGCGAGGGCGTTCATGTGCTCGGCTCCCTCATGGAAGTGCTCGAGCACGAACTCGCGCTCATCGAGCGTGAGGGGGCGCCCTGCCCGAACGAGGCGGAGCGCCTCCGTGTGCTTCTTGGCGAGTGCCTTCGAGATCTTCATCCTGCTCCTCTCACCGCATCCATGTCCATCGTGCCGCGGCACACCGGGAACCCGATGCACCCGTAGAACTGCCGAGACGCGCCTAGCTGGCCGGACGCCATCGGCTTCGTCGACCGTACCGCCATGGCCCGGCCACACCGCGGGCACGCCGGAGCGTCTCGAGCGCGCCCGTAGGCCTGTCGGATCGCCTCCCTAAGACGCTCGAGGAAGACGGCGACCCGGTCCGCCGCTCCCTGGGGTGCCGTGCGGAGGATCTTCTGACTCTCTTCGAGAGGTCGGAACCGCTCCGGCGTATCGACACCCACCACGATCCGGACAGCGTCATCCCCGCAGTCCCGAACCTCCGCGGCACCTGCCGCCAGGGAGGTGAACACGCGGACAAGCGCGCGGCCGCCCGGAGGAACGACATCGACGACGACCTCCCTGCCCCACTTGCCCTCGACGAAGCGCCCGCCCTTGCCCTCGACGAGCGCGCCGATCGCGCGGAGCTCGGCGAGGAGGCGGTCCGCCGGCACGGGGACGAACCGAGGGCCGCTCACTCCGCCGTCTCCTTTGCCTTCTTCGCCTCGCGCCACTCGCCAAAGACGCGCACGCCGGTCTCGTGCACGTTGGCGAAGTGCACGCCCGCATTCGTGAGCGCTGCCTCGAGACGCTTCGCCGTTCGGATGCCCCGGACCGCGTCACGGAGAATCTCTTCGGCGAGCGCTGCCTTCTTGACGAGCGCCATGTGGTGCTCGAGCTGAGCAAGGGCGGAGGAGACCTCCCCACCACCAGAGGCCCATGAGACCTTCACGCTCACGAACGCCTCGCCGGGATCGGTCGCCGTACGTCCGGAGAGCCCGACCGACATCTCGACCTCCGTGCAGAGACGAAAGCTGGTGCGATGCTCGTGGCGAAACGCGATCTCGCTCCCGCCGTAGCAACGCGCCCCAACGATCGCCGCCACGGGATCGACACCGCCGCGCGTAAGGGCTTCCATGTGCTCCGGCCCGACTACCTCCCGCGCCCCGAGAAGCTCTGCCGCCTTCGCCACTGCCGAAACCAAAATCGTCGTGTCATCCATTTTCGTCTCTCCTTGGGGCAAGCCCCGTTCGGTTGATTTAGGTATACGTCCGGACCCCGGAACCTGCCAGGAGAAAGTTCAGGCAGCCGCTTTTCGGCGCCTGCCCGGGATCGCCGCCCTGCCGGAGGCGGCCGCTTTTGCCTCAGCGACGCTCGAGAAGGTGCCTCGATGCTTGCCGACTTCGAGTAGGGACCAAGGACGGCCCGCGCGGCGCGCCTGCTCGTCGTAGCCCTGCGCGACGCGATGCCCACCTAGGACGTGGTCGGTGTACTTCTTCCCGCGCTCCGAGGCGCGTACGCGCTCCCACCTCACGTGTAGTGCTTCTGCGCGACCTTCGCGTCTACCGGATCGATGAAGCCCGCGCGGAGCGCTGCCTCGACGGGCACGAGCACGATCCAGCGCGGGAGGTGCTCATACCCCGCGACCGAGTAGTCGGCAGCGTCGAGGATCTTCCACCACGCCTTGGTCGGCGTCTTGTTGAGAGCGACGGGGAACGAGATCCAGCTTCCTGGCGCGAACCAGAGCGCGGTCCCCGGCATGCCCGCGGCTTGCGTGATGAGCATCCCGGCGTCGGCATCGGACGGCAGGCGGACGACGCCCTCGGTATCCGGAGAATCGTCCCGCTCGATCTGGCACCAGCCCGGAGGCGCGAAGCCGTTCTCCGCGACGAAGGCCTGGTGCTTGAGGTGCTTCGGATTCGATTTCTGCTTCTTGGTTCCCATGCTTCTCCTTCAACGTGGCAGGTCTAGACCTTTGCGGCGGAGCTCCGCCTTGGTGTTCTCCACCGAGCGGAGACCGCGTCGGGGAGTCGATGGCGAGAAGACGATGTCGCCCGTCGGAGAACGGAAGCGGAGGTGCCCGCCGTTCGTCTTCTCGACCTCCCAGCCCTGCTCGGTCGCCGCGACGACGAGCGGCCGCATCTCGCGGTCGACACGGATCACAGACCGACCTCGTAGCGAGCGCGGGCATCGAGCCAACGCGCGTCGAGGTACCCGCGCCGGAAGAGCTTCGCCGTGACCTCGACGCGCGCCTCGACCATCTCGAGCGCGGTGCGGCACACCTCCCAGTCCGACTCGAGCGTCGGCAGGTTGCACCACGACATCGAGCCGGCGTTCATCCCTCCCGAGAGGATCACGCGCGAGCGAAAGACCGCGTCGAGAACTTCGACACCGAGCGTCCGATCGATGCGGACGACCACGCGATGCCCGAAGTGCCGGAGCCCGAGCTGACCGGTCGGGAGCAACATCTCGATCTCGAGGAACTCACCAGTGGGCTTCGTGAAGCGTAGGAATCCGTAGCGCATCGTCGTCTCTCCTTGGGGCAAGCCCCGTGGCCTAGAATCGGCCGGTTGATTTAGGTATACGCCAGCGCCCCCGATACGTCCAGAACGTTGCGCGAAGGCCCTAGAATCAAGCCAGAGCGAAGCGGACGACCGCGAGCGTGAAGAGCCGGCCCCGAGTGCCGGGCTTGCCGATCGAGACGAGCGGGAGCGTGAACGCGGCACCAGGATCGAGAAGGAGGAGCTCTTCGCCGCGGAGCGTCGCCTGATGCTGCGCGCTCGAGACGGCATCGCGCCACGCGTCGAAATCGAATGAGTACGCCCAGCCCGGAGGAAGCGCGCAGAGCACATCGCGAAGCGCACCTTCGACGCCATCCGTGTGCTGATCGGAGATCGACGCGGGCATCGCGAGCACGGTGACGCTCGGAGGTGTTAGACGCGCCGAGAGAGGTGCTCGGAGACGTCCCGGAATCGCCGTGTCCACCCGGGTGGACGCCTCCCGCGTTTCCGCGATCCCGAGCTTCACCGCTCGACGAAAGCAGGTCGTGTGGTGCGGAGCGAACCGGCCCCGCGTCGCGCGCCGCACCTTGGCGGCCGCGGTCGAGTAGCTCTCACCGTTTCGGAGCGTCCTTCGAAGCAGTGAGTCGAGCTCCGGCGTCCATCGCGTTGCCATCGGGGCGATCATGGCGCGCCTCGTGAAGACACCGCTTGATGTACTCCCTGCCTTCATCGAGAACGTTGCGGGAGACCTGAAGGATGACGCGGCGCTGGTCGAACGAGAGCCCGGCCTGAGAGATCTTCCGGAAGACCCGCTCCATGATGGCCCTCTCGCGCATCGGGTCATGCCCGGCGAGACCCTCGCGCATCTTGATCGCCGCGACCCGATCCAGGCACCGGAACCTCGAGATGAGGAGGTCGACGATCTGGTCATCGATCTCGTCGATCTCGAAGCGCAACAGCTCGAGGGTCATGAGCGCACCGCCAGCCAAGCGCCGAAGCTCAGGCAGCGCCAGACGCACTCGACGGTGTTGAACCCCGCCGCTCGGAGGAGCTCCTCGTTCCAGCGCGCGGTCACCGGCACGAGCACGCCCTCGAGGCTCGCCGCCTTCCGATCGATCTCCTCGCGGCTGTACCCGTTCCGCTCCTTGAGCGTGTGGTACAGCTCGACGAGCGCATCGTCTGCTTCTGCATCGGAGCCGAGCACCTTCTCGACAAGGAGCAGCGCTCCACCAGGAAGCGTGCTCCTCCAGACGTCTCGGAGGATCCGCTGTCGGTGCTGAATCGGCGTGAACTGCAGCGCGAGCACGAGCATCGTCACGCTCGCCGAAAGACCGAGCTCCGGGTAGCCATGACGAAGGTCGGTCTCATGGACGCTGACGCGCGTATCGTCAGCGAACCGCGCGCGGCAAACCTCGGCCATCGGGTGAGAGACCTCGACCAGCTCGAACGTGTTGTGAAGGCAGGGTCGTCGGTCGACGAGAGGCGCGATCGCGTCACCACGGCTCGCGCCGAGATCGACGATCGCGGTTCCCGGTACCGCGTAGCGAAGCGTCAGGTCAGAGACGATGCCGCGCATCACGTCGAGCTGCGGGATGCTCCGCCGGAGCATGTCCTCGAAGACCTTCGTGACCTCGTCGTCGAACTGCCATCGCGGCGTCGCGGGGTAGTGGCCCAGGCTCGTGGCTTTCTCGTTCACAGGTCTACCTCGCCGTAGGTTTCTCGAAGGACCGCGCGATAGTAGCGCGCCGGATCGTGCGACGCGGCCGCGCACGCATCAAGGAGACGCATCCCATCCTGGAACGTCGTCTTGTAGCGGTCGATGACCTCGACGGGTAGGGAGTCCCGATACCCCTCTTGAAGGATCTTCTTCCAGTAGAGGCGCTTGTCGGCACGCACGACGCGTCGAGGGAGCGACAGCGCCGTCTCGACGAGACGGGTGTTCAAGAACGGAAGACGGCACTCAACGCCGTGCGCCATGAAGACCTTGTTGCACCGCGCGAAGTTCTTCCGATGCTGCCCGAGGAAGAGCCCGCGCCGGAAGCCATGCCAGCCCTTCGCCTCGATGCCGTGGTGCGCCGTTCCGTAGCTGCCCCACAGCTCATCGCTGCCTTCACCCGAGAACGTCACGCGGAACCCATCAGCACGGACCCGGCGCGCTAGGTGCGAGCAGGCCCAGCCGATCTCGACCTGGACCTTGGAGTCGGTCTCGATGGTCCGGACGACGCCGGCGAGATCCTCGGCGGTCGGGCGAGGCACTACGACCTCGCGGAGCTCGACGCCGAGACGCGCAGCTACCGCCCGTGCCGGCGGCAGGTCGATCGACGCAGCACCCTCGAGCGTGGCCGTGTACGCGACGATCCCGGGGAGCGCGCGCGTCAGCTCGTAGGCGATTGCGGCAGAGTCGATGCCGCCCGAGAGAAGCATGCAGACCGGCACGTCGCTGATCGTCCGCTCGAGCGAACCTGCCCGCACGCCGGCCCTCACGAGCCCTCGGGCGGTCTCCTCCTCGCAGTCCTGGTAGACCGCCGCCTTGTCGGGAAGCGAGTACCACGCTCGCGGAGCGCGGCGCGCGCGGGCATCAACACGAAGGAGCGTCCCAGGCTCGAGCCACCCGATCCCGGCAGGGTGAACCCCGAGCGCGCGGAGCGCCTTGACCTCGGACGCGAACGCGAAGAACCCGGCCCCCTCGAAGACGTGAAGCGGCGTCTCACCGAACCGGTCTCTCGCGAGCGTGATCGTCTCGCCACCATCGCTCGTCCACGCGAAGGCGAACATCCCTTCAAGACGCGGGAGCGCCTCCTCGCCCCACGTCGCGAGCGCCGCGGCGAGCACCTCCGTGTCACCCGACGTCTTGAAGGAGCGCCCGAGCTTCTCGAGCTCGGCGCGAAGCGCGACGTAGTTCCACAGCTCGCCGTTGTAGGTGAGCACGATGTCGTCGTAGCTGAACGGCTGCTCGCTCGCGCTCGAGGTGTCGATGATCGCGAGGCGCGTGTGCCCGAACCAGAACCGAGACCCGCGCCAGACCGCCTGAGCGTCCGGACCGCGATGCTTGATCGCCGCGACGCCTTCCGAGATCCGATCACGAGCAGCGAGGTTGAGCGCACCGACGATGCCGCACATCAGGGCGTCTCGATCCAGCCATCGCGGAGCAGGCCGAGCGGGCCGAAGATCCGATCACGAAGCGTCGCGCCGACGTAGTACATCATCCGCGGCGGCACGGAGCGACCAAGCCTCTCCCACTGCTGGGCGTAGCTGCCCGTGAGCTTGAAGTCGTCGGGGAACGCGCAGAGCCGCTTGAGCTCACGGATGGTGAACTTCCGACGCTCGAACGGATGGACGACCGACGCGACGCCTGCTCCTCCTCCGATCGCCGTGACGGTCGGCAGCGGCCGATCCGGGTGCGGCTTGAACAGGTTGAAGTATTTCCGGTTCCACGTGCCCTGCGGCGTCTTGTCGTACTGCCCCGCGATCGCGTACCCCTCGACCTTGCTTGTCGCTTCGCGAAGCTCCTCGATGGTCGGGTCGATGCGGGGCTCCTCGAGCAACATCTGCGAGTGCTGCACGCCTCCGATCCCACCGGCCATGATGGTCGGCGCCGGCTGATCGAGCGAGAGCACCGTGCCGGCATGACGCCCATCGCGGACGTACAGGCGCGGGTCGCCGGTGAAGGGCTCATCGGGCTCCGCGAAGTTCTCGGGGTCGCCATGGTTCGGATGAACCGCATCCTCGTCCCAGGGAGCCTTCCGAGTATCGTCGCGGGGCTCGGGACCTGCCGCCTTGAAGTGGTAGCTGTTCACCGAGTTGACGCCGACCGTGATCGCCGGCGAGGGCTTGTCGAGAACCTCGCCCTGACCGAAGAGACCGCTCGTGTCGTGAACGACCGAGCGTAGATGCGGGAGCGCGTCGCGCATCGAGAAGTAGCGCCGAAGCGGCTTCGGGAAAGGGACCTCCTTCGCTCCCTTGATCCCGAGCTGCGTCGCGATGTCCTGCCGAACGCCGATGAAGATGAGGCGCTGACGCTGCTGAGGCACTCCAAGCCACTGCGCGTCGAGCACCTTCGCGCCGACGACGTAGCCGATGCTCTCGAGCCGCTCGAGGATCATCTTGAAGTACCCGAACGCCTTCCCCTTCACGAGCCCGGAGACGTTCTCCGCGATGAACACGCGAGGCATCAGGCCCTCGAGCAGACGAGCCCACTCGAAGAAGAGATCGTCGGTGCGCTGCTTCACGTCCGAGTAGCTCTTGACCTTCCCCCAGTCCTTGTCGCGGTTTCCCGCAGTGCTGAACGACGCGCACGGAGGAGAACCCTCGAAGAGGTCGAGCTCTCCCTTCTTGAGCCCGAGTTTGGCGAGGATCTCCTCAGCCTTGACGGCTCGGATGTCTCTCGGGTCGATGAACACGTTCTCGTCGTGGTTGAGGCGGTACGTCTCGCGCGCCGCTTCGACGAACTCACTCGCGTAGCGGATCTCGAAGCCCGCCATCTCAAGCCCGAGGCAGGAACCTCCGCAGCCCGAGAAGGATGAGACGACGCGAAGCCCCGTGCTCCCACGTACGCGCGCGACCTCCGCCATGCTCGGCAGGCGGAAGGATGGCTTCGCGGTGTCTACCCGGGTGGACACGTCGGGCGTGACGCCGGGATCGGGCGGGACGTCGATCAGCGTCGTCTGCGTTCGATTCCCGCCGCCCATGCCGTGAACCGTCACGCACTTCGCGGGCTCGTCGAGCTCGACGCGCATCTCGATGTCGCGGTCTTCGTTCGCGCTCCGAACGATGAGGTGCGGGTCGGGCGCTGGCGTCGCGCTACTGGTCGGTCGGGACGGGGAAGCCACAGCGGGGGCAGTGGACCGTCGCCTTCGTGTTTGCATCGTGATCCTGGAAATCTTCCGGAGGGGTGCGCTCCTTGGGGTCATCGGCACCCGCGCTTGCATCGCGCACCGACGCGATCATGTCAGTCACCTGATCGTCGGACCAGCCGAGGCCCTCGAGCCCGAGCTCTCGATGCACCTCGAGCATGTCCGCGAGCATCGCATCGTCGTACCCGCCGATCTCCGTGTGTCGGTTGTCGGCGATTAGGTAGGCCTCGGCCTCCTCCGCGCTCGAGAACGAGAGGCCTCGAAGAACGGGGATGAGCCACTCGTTCCCCGAGACCTTCACACGCTCGGGCGGAGGCTTGCCCGCTGCCTTCCGCGCGACGAGGACCTCGATGCGCCCGTGCCCGGCCACGACGGTGTTCGATGCTTCGTCGATCGCGATCGGGATCGTGTACCCGAAGCGTTCCATCGACGCATCGACGCCGGCGACATCGTGCTTCTTCGGGTTCTTCGGCGCGAGGTGCGTGGCGAGCCAGGTGAGTGGCTCGTACGTGATTCGCATCTCGAGCGCGGGCGTAGGTGAGCTCTTCCGTGTCCTGCTGATCGCCATTCGTTCTCCTGCTGGAACGACGACGGTAGCAGAGCTCGAGCTCTGAGTCAGCCGGAGCTAGCTGCCAGCTCGAGAACTCCGGTCCCGGTTGGCCAAGGGAGGAGCACGCGCCCACCAGGCTCGTTCCGGAGAACCATGCCGACGACCTCCTGGGGGTCGACGCCGAGACGCTCGCTCGCCATCTCAAGCAGGCCCTTCGCGACCGTCTCCTCGGCCGAGCCTTCCGGCGCCGCGGCGTACACGTAGGCCAGGTGCCCGAGGTACTCCTCGACGGTCATCGGACGCCCGCGGACCTGCTCACCGCTCTTCGCCATCGTCTCTTCATTCATGTGGAGCTCCTTCAAACTGGTGCGAACGCGAACCCACACGTCGAGCATGGTGCCGGTGCTTGAAGATCGCGTCGAGCCATCGTACCGCAGCGCGGGCATGACGAGATCACGTGCGGGCGCCCGCCCTTCAAAGCGTAGCCAGTAGGCGGCGAAACACGGACCACGCGCGACTGATTCTTCAGGAGCTCTCGGGCAAGAGAACGGTTCGCGGCCTGAACGAACCCGCGACGAGCACCGGCGAGAAGCCCCATCGCTACGCGGTTCGTCTTCGAGACGTTGTAGAGCCCGGCCACGAAGGGACCTCCGACATCGCGCATGATCTGAACGAGCCCGAGCCCTCGAGCAGCGAGGCGGACGACACGCGTGGAAAGTCCGGCGACGATGCCTACGTGCTCGAGGGCTTGGGCTCCGAAGAGCTCCGGATGCTTTCGAAGGATCCGAGCGCACTCCTCGAAGTGAGCAGCGAGGATCTCCTGAGAGGTCTCGGGCCTCGGCTTCGATTCCTTCAGCCGCCTCAGGTCGACGCGCGGGTCCATATCCTCAGCTGACTTGAACCCTGGGCGCATTTCCTTGGTCATGGCGTCCTCCACGATCATCATGCCGCCGGCCGAGTCGGCTCCGGAAGCCCGAGCCCTCGAGAGACCTCCGGGAAGGCGACGTCAGGCAGAGAGGTGGTGGGGCGAAGGCGGTAGCGGCGAGGGCGCGTCTCCGGGATCGGATCGAGCCACTGATACCACGTCGACGGGCTGAGCCCGCGCGTCCGGATCTCCTCAT
>ERZ1292633.142-Hain-H41-02um-R1-142-length-96923-cov-9_pt1 | contig 91699 bp, 88 predicted proteins | sample MGYA00564406_ERZ1292633 | MGnify/ENA primary metagenome ERZ1292633 (study PRJEB36523, sample SAMEA6512639) | groundwater metagenome | collected 2019-01-08 | study: AquaDiva: Metagenomics assemblies of 32 groundwater samples
CCTCGTGCTCCCCTAAATCAGCCGCCTAACGGTAATTCTGTTAGGCGCTCTTAGCTTCACGCAAGACCGCCCCGCAGGCGGTGCTCACGCCGGAAGCAGCAGGAAGCGATTGACCCGAAGGCCGGAAGCATATATATTACTGACTGGTCAGTTATCAAGAAAACCATGAACGCCCCTGAGAAGAAGCCACAGCCCCGCTGGGCGCGCCGCAAGGATGCGCGCCCCGAGGAAATCATCGCCGCCGCGCTCGACCTGTTCGTCGAGCGCGGCTTCGCCACTACGCGCCTGGACGACGTCGCCGCGCGCGCCGGCGTCAGCAAGGGCACGCTGTATCTGTATTTCGAGAACAAGGAAGACCTGTTCAAGGCGGTGGTGCGCGGCAACGTGCTGCCGGTGCTGCAGCATGGCGAGGATCTCGTGGAAAAATTTTCCGGCAGTTCCACCGACCTGGTGCGCCAACTGGTGCGCGGCTGGTGGGAAATGACCGGATCGACCAAAATCGCGGGCATCCCGAAGCTCGTCATTGCGGAAGCCGGCAACTTTCCCGATCTCGCCAAATTCTATTACGACGAAGTGATCCTGCGCGCCCTGTCCATGTTCCGGCGGGTGCTGCAACGCGGCATCGAAGCAGGCGAGTTCCGCGAAGTCGATGTCGACCACCTGGTGCGCGTGGCCTTGGCACCCCTGGTGATGCTCTCGGTGTGGCGCCACTCCTTCGCCTGCTGCGAGCACGAACAGCTACAGCCGGAGCGCTACCTGGACAGCTATCTGGATATGTTATTGCACAGCCTGCGCCAAACGCAGGCACCGGAGAAAAATCATGCCCGCAAGAAAAGCTAAACGCTGGTGGTTGGCGGCCGGCGGCCTTGCCGCCGCGGTCATCGCCACCGTTTTTATCATCCACGACAACAGCGTCGCCTCGGCCCAGCCCGCGAGCGCGCCGGTGATCGAGTTCGCGGCGAGCGACCTGGTGCAACCGCAAACACGCGAGCTGCGTTTGTCGATTTCCATCACCGGCACGCTTGCGCCGCGCAACTGGACCACGGTCAAGGCCAAAGTCGCGGGCGAGTTGAAGACCATCCTGGTGCGCGAAGGCGAAAGCGTCAAGCCGGGCCAGGTGCTGGCGCGCATCGATACCCAGGACGCGCAGGCGCGCCTGGACGAGAAAGTCGCCGACCTGGAGGGTGGCCGCGCGCAGCTCGCGCTCGCGCAAAAGAACCGCGCCAACAACCTGGCGCTGCTGCAGCAGAAATTCATATCGCAAAACGCATTCGACAGCGTGCAAAGCAGCTATCAGGTGTCGGAAGCAAAGCTGAAGGCGCTGGAGGCGCAGGTCGCGCTGGCGAAAAAGGCGCTGGCCGACACCGTGATCACCGCGCCGCAGGCGGGCATCGTGTCGCAGCGCCATGCCCAGCCGGGCGAGAAACTGCCGGTCGACGGCAAGATACTGACCCTGGTGGACCTCGCCGCAATGGAAGTCGAGGCGGCGGTGCCCGCGGGCGACATTCCCAGCATCCGCGTCGGGCAGGAGGTGCGCTTCCGCGTCGAGGGCTTCGGCGAGCGCGAATTCCGCGGTCGCATCGACCGCATCAACCCGGCGACGCAAAGCGGTTCGCGTTCCATCCTCGTATACGCCGTGCTGCCGAACCGGGACAGCGCGCTCAAGGGCGGCATGTTCGCCAAGGGCAGCGTGACGCTGAGCCGGATCGAATCCGCCCAGGTGCTGCCGCTTTCCGCGGTGCGCGAGGAAAACGGCAAGGCGTACGTGATGCGCATCGCCAACGACCGGCTCGAGCCGCGCGCGGTGAGACTCGGCCTCAGAAACGAAGACGAGGGCGTAGTGCAGATCGTCGACGGCCTGGACGCGCAAAGCCGCGTGGTCCGGGCGAACCTGGGCACACTCAGGCCCGGCGCCATAGTCAAAATCGCCCCAAGCCGCTACTGAGGCGCCGCGCGCTGCGCGCCTCGAACAGGGATTTCGCATCATGTGGTTCACCCGCATTTCGATTAGCAACCCGGTATTCGCCACCATGATGATGGCGGCGTTCCTGGTGCTGGGCCTGTTCTCCTACCAGCGGCTCGCGGTCGAGCAGTTTCCGGACATCAACTTCCCGGTGGTGGTGGTGCAGACCGGGTATCCGGGGGCCTCGCCCGAGAGCGTGGAGAGCGACATCAGCCGCAAGATCGAGGAAGCGATCAATACCATCAGCGGCATCAAGACGCTGTCTTCGCGCTCCTACGAAGGCCTGTCGGTGGTGATCGCCGAGTTCGATTTGAGCGTCGACCCGGCCCTCGCCGCGCAGGACGTGCGCGAGAAGGTGGCCGTGGTCAAGGTCGGCTTCAGGAAGGAAGTGAAGGAATCGCGCGTCACGCGCTTCAACCCGGACGACCTGCCTATCCTGTCGCTCGCCGTGCGCTCGGACAGCCGGCCGCTGCGGGAACTCACCACACTCACCGATCAGGTGATCGCCAAGCGCGTCGAGACCGCGCGCGGCGTCGGCCAGGCAACCCTGGTGGGCGGGGTGAAACGCGAAATCCAGATTTTTCTCAAGCCCGCGGAAATGGAATCCCTGAGCGTGGGCATCGACCAGGTGATCGGCGCTGTGCGCAGCGAAAACCAGGAACTGCCGGCCGGCGCGGTCACTTCCCGCGAGTCGGAGAAACTGGTTCAGGTGCAAGGGCGCATTGCCAGGCCCGAGCAATTCAACCGCATCATCGTCGCGCGCCGCGGCGGCCAGCCCGTATATCTGTCCCAGGTCGCGACCGTGGTCGACGGCCAGGAGGAGGAAGAAAGCGCGGCGCTGGTGAACGGCAGGCGCGTCATTTCGCTGGACATCATCAAGTCGCAAAGCGCCAATACCATCGACACCGTGGACAACGTCATGGAGGTGGTGGCCGCGCTCAAAAAACAGTTGCCCCAAGACGTCACGCTGGAGGTGGTGCGCGACACCTCGCGCGGCATCCGCAACTCGGTCAACAACGTCAAGCACACCCTCCTCGAAGGCGCGGCGCTCACCATCCTCATCGTGTTCCTGTTCCTCAACTCCTGGCGCAGCACGGTGATCACGGGGCTCACCCTGCCGATTTCCCTGATCGGCACTTTCCTGGTGATGTTTGCGGCGGGCTTCACCATCAACATGCTGACGCTGATGGCAATGAGCCTGTGCGTGGGCCTGCTGATCGACGACGCCATCGTGGTGCGCGAGAACATCGTGCGCCACCTCGCCATGGGCAAGAGCCACCACGACGCCGCGCTCGAGGGCACCCAGGAAATCGGCCTGGCGGTGATGGCCACGACGTTCAGCATCGTCGCGGTTTTCCTGCCGGTGGGCTTCATGGGCGGCATCATCGGCCGCTTCTTCCACCAGTTCGGCATCACCGTGGCGGCGGCGGTGCTGCTGTCGATGTTCGTCAGCTTCACGCTGGACCCGATGCTGTCCTCGGTGTGGTACGACCCGGCCGCGCACGGGCTGCACGGCAAAGGATGGTTCGCGCGCATGCTGTCCTGGAACGAGCAGATGATCCAGCGCGCCAGCGCGCGTTACTCAGGCCTGCTTTCCTGGTCGCTGGCGCACAGAAAGAGCGTGCTCGCCATCGCCCTGGCAAGCTTTCTCGGCGCCTTCGCCCTGGTGCCGAAAATAGGTTCGGAATTCGTGCCCGAGGCCGACCTCGCCGAAATCATGGTGCAATTGAACACCCCGGTGGGATCGTCGCTGGAATTCACCCAGGCCAAGGTGCAGCAGGCCGAGGCGGCGCTGCGCGAATTCCCCGAGGTGATCTACACCTACGCCACGGTCAACACCGGAACCACGCCCGGCAAGAACTACGCCACCATTTTCGTCAGGCTGCTGGACCGCGGCCGGCGCGCCGCCAATCAGAAACAGTTGCAAAAACCGATGCGCGAACGCCTGCGGCAGATTGCCGGCATCGAAGTCACCAACCTCGGCGTCTACGCCCCGGTCGGAAGCGGCAAGCCGCTGCAGGTATCGGTGCAGGGTGCGGACATGGCGGAAATCGAACGGCTGTCGCGAGAAGTAAGGAAAATCATGGGCGAGATCCACGGCCTGGTGGACATCGACTCCAGCCTCAAGGCGGCCAAGCCCACTGTGGCGGTGCGCGTCAACCGCGAACTGGCAAGCGACCTCGGCGTGGGAGTGGGAAAAATCGGCGAGGCGCTGCGGCCGCTACTCGCGGGCGAGGCGGTCTCCAGCTGGAAAGCACCCGACGACGAGAACTACGACGTCAAGGTGCGGCTGCCGAAAAGCGGACGCGAAACCCGCGGAGATCTGGAGCGCATCTACATCGCCGGCAACCAGGCAGGCGCCGACGGCAGCCCGAAAATGGTGGCGCTGCGGCAGGTCGCCGAGTTCGTGCCCACCGTCGGCGCGACGCAGATCAACCGCAAGGACCTCACCCGCGAAGTGCTGGTCACCGCCAACGCCCTCGGCCGGCCGGCGGGCGATCTGGGCAAGGAAATCATGGCACGGCTCGCCGGCATTCCAACCCAGCCGGGCTATCGCTTCGTCATGGGCGGCTCGACCAAGGACATCCAGGAGACCATGGGCTACGCGCTGTCGGCCCTGCTCCTGGCGATCATATTCATCTATCTGATCCTGGCCAGCCAGTTCGGCTCCTTCCTGCAGCCGGTGGCGATCATGATGTCGCTGCCGCTATCCCTGATCGGGGTGCTGCTCGCGCTGCTGATTGCGCGCTCGACGCTCAACATTTTCTCCATCATCGGTTTCGTCATGCTGATGGGCCTGGTGACCAAGAACGCGATCCTGCTGGTGGACTTCACCAACCAGTTGCGCAAAGGGGGACAGGACCGAGCGCATGCGATTCTCGAGGCCGGGCGCATCCGGCTGCGGCCGATCCTGATGACCACCTTCGCCATGGTGTTCGGCATGATCCCGCTCGCGCTCGGCATCGGCGAGGGCTCCGAACAGCGCGCGCCCATGGCGCACGCGGTGATCGGCGGCATTATCACCTCCACCCTGCTCACCCTGGTGGTGGTGCCGGTGATGTACACTTATCTCGACGATCTTGCGCACTGGGCGCAGAACAAGTTCAGGGCGGGACGGGCCGCGGATGCGGCGCAGCATGATCGCGATGCGCAGCGCGCCGACTAGACCGGCGCGGCGGGCAAGCGCTGTTCCTGCCGCCCGCCTGCCGAGGCGGATCGTGCTATGTGACAAGCGTCACAAGGCGGCTGTGCAAACAATGGTAAAATCCGCATCGTTTCTTCCGATAACCGCGCGAGCCACTCCGCCATGAACATCGAACAAGCCCGTTTCAACATGGTCGAAAACCAGATTCGCCCCTGGGAAGTGCTGGACCAGCAAGTGCTGGACCTGCTCTACGTGGTCAAGCGTGAGGATTTCGTGCCGGCCGCATACCGCATGCTCGCCTTCTCCGACCTGGAGATTCCCATCGGCCGGGGCGAGCATATGTGGCAGCCCAAGATGGAGGCGCGCGTGCTGCAGGAACTGGCGGTTAAACCCAGCGACCAGGTGCTGGAGATCGGCACCGGTTCCGGTTATTTTGCCGCCTTGCTCGCCCATCGCGCCCAGCATGTCTATAGCGTGGAGATACAGCCCGAACTGAAAGCTTCCGCCGAGGCCGGCCTGCGCCGCGCCGGGGTCGCCAATGTCACGGTGGAGCTGGGCGACGGCGCGAACGGCTGGACTAAACACGCGCCCTGCGATGTGATCGTGCTCACCGGCTCGACACCGGTGCTGCCGCAGCAGTTCCTGCAGCAGATGAAGGTCGGCGCGCGTCTGTTCGCCGTCGTCGGCAGCCCGCCGGTGATGGCGGCGCGGCTCATTACCTGCACCGGCGATGGCGTCTATAACGCCATCGACCTGTTCGAAACCAGCATCGCGCCGCTCGCCAATGCGCTTGCGGGCGAACGTTTCAGCTTTTGACCATGACGCAGATCACGCCACAGTTTTTGCACCAATGGCTGGCCGATACGGGGCGCAAGCCGCCGGTTCTACTCGACGTGCGCGAGCCCTGGGAATACCAGACCTGCCGCATCGAGGGCTCGACCCTGGCGCCCATGAACACCATTCCGGCGCGGGCGCAGGAACTCGACGCGGAAACCGAAACCGTCGTGATCTGCCATCACGGGGCGCGCAGCTACCGGGTGGCCCTGTTTCTCGAGTCGAACGGCTTCTCCAAGCTGTACAACCTGCAAGGCGGCGTGAATGCCTGGGCCGACCAGGTCGAACGCAGCATGCCCAAGTACTGAACCCAAATGAAACGACACGCGATTTTCCTCGGTATTCTCGCTGTCAGCCAGCCGCTGCCCGCCGCCGACCTGCTGCAGACCTATCGCGAGGCGCGCAGCAACGACGCGGTGTACGCCTCGGCGCGCGCTGCGCTGGAGGCAGGCAAAGAGAAGCTGCCCCAGGGCATGTCGCTGTTGCTGCCGAGCGTGAACGCAACGGCGAACACGACCTACAACGACAACCAGATCCTGCTTCGGAACACCACCCCGGGGCCAGTCATACGCAAATACAACAGCAACGGCTGGACCGTGACGCTGAGCCAGCCTTTGCTGCGCATGCAAAATTGGGAGCAGTACCAACAGGCGGAATTCCAGGTTGCGCAGGCCGAGGCAAGCTTTGGCCAGACCAGCCAGGACCTGATCGTGCGCGTGGCACAGGCCTACTTCGATGTGCTCGCCTCGCAGGACTCCCTCGCCTTCATCCAGGCGCAAAAAACCGCCATCTCGGAGCAGTTGGCCCAGGCCAAGCGCAATTTCGAAGTCGGCACCTCCACCATCACCGACACGCATGAGGCGCAGGCGCGCTTCGACCTCGCCACCAGCCAGGAAATCGCCGCGCAGAACGATCTGGAACTGAAGAAGCGCGTGGTGCAGCAACTCATCGGCAAATTCCCGGAGGCGTTTGCCCCGCTCAAACCCGGCGCCCAGCTCAACCCGCCGCAACCCAATGCGATGGAGCCCTGGGTGGAGAGCGCGGAGAAACAGAATTTCGCGGTGCGCATCCAGCAAGCGGGGCTCGAAATCGCAACGCGCGAAGTGCGGCGCAACAAGGCCGGCCACCTGCCCACGCTGGATCTGGTCGGAACGTACGGTGAAACCGGCGCCTCGAGCAACGTCCTGACCGGCACCGGCAGCGATACCCGCGGCGCCACCATCGGCCTGCAGTTGAGCCTGCCCCTATACGCCGGCGGCGCGACCTCGTCCAGGGTGCGCGAGGCCGTCGCAAATCTGGAGAAATCGCGCCAGGACCTGGAAAACGCCCGCCGCGGCGCGGCCCTGTCGTCGCGCCAGTCCTATCTCGGCGTCACCAACGGCATGGCCCAGGTGCGCGCGCTGGAACAAGCCCTCGTCTCCAGCCAGAGCGCGCTCGACTCGAACAAGCTCGGCTACGAAGTGGGCGTGCGCATCAACATCGACGTGCTGAACGCGCAGCAGCAACTGTTCTCGACCAAGCGCGACCTGTCCCGGGCGCGCTACGATACGCTGCTGAACGGCCTCAAACTGAAGGCCGCCTCGGGCACGCTGGGCGAAGAAGACCTGGAAGCGGTGAACCGCCTGCTGGGCGCCGACTAAAGCCACGGTGCCCGAGCTTGCGCGGACGGCGTCCCGTCCGCGCGGATCGCCGATCGCGTGCGGATGAAAAGCACATCCGCTCGCGATCGGCGATCTTGTATAAAAGCAACCCCAAGCCTTACCTGTTGTTAACAATAACCGTCTTTTCCGTGCGGATACGCTTTTCATCCGCACGGAAAAGACGGTTGGCGCGCGCAGCGCGCAATGGCCTGCGACAGTAATTAGTGTGACGCAAGCAGCCGCTCGCAGATCGCCAGATTGCGCGCTGTCGCCCCTTGATGCGCGCGGCCGAACGCGAGCGCCGCCTGCGACATGCGTGCGAGGGTCGCCTGACTCCCGAGCAACTCCCCCGCCCGCTCTCCCAGCATGGCCGCATCCGCGACCTCGATCGCGGCCCCCGCCGCCACGGCCAGCTTCGAAGCCTCGGCGAAGTTGTACATATGCCGGCCGAACAGCAGCGGGCGGCCCACGGCACAGGCCTCGATCAGGTTCTGCCCGCCGTAAGGCAGCAGGCTGCCGCCGATGAAGGCGAGATCGCAAGCAGCGTAATACGCCGGCATTTCCCCCATGCTGTCACCGAGCAGCACGCGGCAATCCGGCGGCAGTGCGCGCTGGTCGCTGCGGCGCAGGTAGCTCAAATTGCGCTTGGCCAAGAGAGCCGCGACCTCGTCGAAGCGCTGCGGATGGCGCGGCACCAGCAGCAGCAACAAGCCCTCGACCTGGATGGACGCCAGCGCATCCAAGACCAAATCTTCCTCGCCCTCGCGCGTGCTCGCCGCCAGCAGTACCGGACGCTGACCGATGCGCTGCTTCAGTTCCGCGCCCAAGGCCAGCAACTGCGGCGCCGGGGCGACATCGAACTTGAGATTGCCCGTCACCTCGACCCCCCGCGCACCCAGGCGCGCGAGGCGCTCCGCGTCCTCGCGCGTCTGAGCGCTCACCGCGGCCAGGCCGCCGAGCGCGGCGCGGGTGAGCGGCGCCACCAAGGCGTAGCCACGCGCCGATTTTTCCGACAGGCGCGCGTTGGCAAGGAGCAGCGGCACGCCCAGGCGCGCGCAGGATTCGATCAGGTTGAACCAGATTTCGGTTTCCATGAGGATGCCCAGGCGCGGCCTGAAGCGCGCGAGAAAGCGCGCCACGGCGCCGGGATAGTCGTAGGGCAAATAGACTATGGTGGCCATGCCGCCAAAGAGCTGCTGCGCGGTTTCCCGCCCGGTGGGCGTCATTTGCGTGAGCAGCAGTGTATGCCCGGGATAGCGCGCAGCCAGCGCGCGCAGCAGCGGTTCGGCGGCGCGCGTTTCGCCCACCGACACGGCGTGCAGCCAGATCACCGGCCGTTCCGGCTTCGCTTCATACCAGCCGAAGCGCTCGGAGAAATGCTCCAGGTAGGCCGGCTGGCGCCTGCCGCGCCACCACAGGTGCACGAGCACCCAGGGAAACAGCAGCCACAGCAGCAAGCGATAGCCCGCGCGCCAGATCATGCCGGATCTCCGCCGGCGACCTCATGCAAGGCTGTCAGCACTGACAAAAGCATACTCGGCCATTTTAGCACCGCTGCGGCATGCAGGATCGCAGGGTGAATGAAGGGGTGCGATTCAAACTGATGTGAAAGGCTGATCATGCAGCCTGCTTCAATTCCGTTGCCCACTACGCATCCCCTTTGTCGATCCACGATTGCCGCGTCATGACAGGCCGATCCCGGACTAACCACGAATCGCTCATTCCAGTGCTTGACGCATATCAGACTGGTCTATACTCTAGTCTGATACATTCAAGAGTTAATCTGCATGAAGACCGAAATCGGCGCCTATGAGGCCAAGACCAAACTGCCCGAACTGCTGCGGCAAGTGAGAGCGGGTAAGCGGTTTACAATCACCAATCGCGGTGAGGCGATTGCCGACCTTGTTCCCAGCGAGAACGTGAAGCCGAAAGACAAGTCCGCCGCAGTTGAAAAGTTCAAAGCGTTTATGCGAAAAAACCCGGTGCGCACCGTCGCGAACGTTAAAGATCTCATTGCAGAAGGCCGCGAGTAAGGCGGGCGTGAAGCGATTCGCGGTCAGATAAGCCATTCACCGGGTCAAGTTCGGAAGTTGCCGTGACGGGCGATAAGGGCTGAGAGCCTGTGAAAAATCCAAAGCTCATCGTCATGACCCCAACGCTCCTGCACGGGTATTGATTCCCAACCGATTGAAAATAGAGCGCAGTAATCGGTCTTCGGCCCGCGCGCCAAATCATGCCGGGTCTCCGCCGGCGACCTCATGCAAGGCCGTCAGCACCTCGTCCACCTCGGGCACCACCTGCGTACCGCCCAGATTGCGCACCCGCGCGCCCGGCCCGGCGTAGACGCCGGTCAGGCCTGGATGCGTGCCGCAATACAAAGCCACCACCGGCCGGCCGAGGGCTGCCGCCAAATGGGTCAAGCCGGTATCGACGCCGATCACCGCCTGCGCGCCGGCGAGCAGCCCGGCCATGCCGAGGATGTCGAGCGCGGGCGGCACCACCGCGGCAGGCAGGGCGCGCGCGATGCGCTCGCTGCGGGAGCGCTCCGCGGCATCGCCCCAGGGCAGAATCGAGGTACAGCCCTGCCGCGCGAGTTCGGCCACCAGCCGCTCCCAGGCCGGCTCCGGCCAGAGCTTGTCGGCGCGGCTGGTCGCGTGCAGCAGCACGCAGTAGGGCCGGGGTGCGATCGGGCCGATACCCGAAGGCACGGCGATGCCGTAGCCGAGCGCAGCCGGCAACTCGTAGCCCAGAGCCAGCGCGGCGAGGCGCCGGTTGCGCACGACCGCGTGCAGATCGCACGGCACCATGTGAGTGACATCGTAGAACTTCGCTGCCAGCGACTCGCGCGCGCTAGCACCGGCATAGCCGTGGCGCGTGCCGGAGGCGGCCTGCGCCAGGAGCGCGCTCTTGATCAGGCCCTGGGTGTCGATGATGCAGTCGTAGCGCACGCCCGACAGCGCGCGGCGGAACTGGCCGAACTCGCGCCAGTGGGCTCCCTTGAATGGATTCCCGCGCCAGCGCCGCAGCGCCACCGGAATCACCCGGTGCACGCCCGGATGCATGCCGACGATGTCGCAATAGGCTTCCTCTACCACCCAGTCGATGTGCGCGCGCGGGAAACGCGCGCGGATATCGCTCACCAGCGGCAGGTTGTGCACCACGTCGCCGAGCGAGGAAGTCTTGATGAGCAGAATATTGGGCATGGGGAGGGGGTGGGCCGGGCTTTGTTAGAATGGGGTCCCGCGCCAAATTATAAGGTGAGTTTTGCAGCAGAGGGCGCACTGGACAAACAGAACCGCTATACCAGCATGCAGGCCGAAGCCCTGTTCAAGGCCGGAAAACGGGCCGGCGTGGCGCAACTGCTTACAAAACAGCCTCGAGCCCCTTGCGTTGAATGAGCGAGAGCAGCTTCAAGGACGGGCCACTGGGCTTCTTGTCGCCAATTTCCCACTTCTGAACGGTAGACAGACTGGTGTTGAGGACGGCCGCAAAGACGGCCTGACTGATGTGCGAATTTTCGCGCAGCAGTTTGATCTGCTTCGGTGCCATCACTCCAACATCGAGATTGCACAGCGCCTCGAACTCGCCCATCCGGCGCTTGCTGATCAACCCGGCCTCGTGCAACCCCCGGGCAGTCTCGTGCATTTCATCGATGATTCGGCTCTTGCGTTTTGTTGCTGTCATCACACACCTCCGTAATTTCACCTGCAGCCATGGCATCGGCCAATTGCCCGTCATTGAAGGCCAGGAAATCCCCGGCCACTTCTTGGAACACTTTCAATTCATCCTTGTCGACGTTGGCGCGCTCATTCTTGCTGGCCTAAATGTTGGCTTAAACCGCTGTCTTAAAGCCGGGGTCCACTTTAGTTCAAAATCCGATTTGCTGAACGTCGCGGGCATGGTGGAGCACTCGCAAAACCGTCACGCTGTCGTTGTCGGCAAGGTAATACAGAATGTACGGCGTTGACGTTGGCCAACTCCGCACGCCTTCCGCCAGTTCCGGCCGCGCTCTGCCCATCAGCGGCTGTGATGACAATGTTTTCGCCTGACTCTCAACCGAGTCGAGCGTGCGATCTGCGGCGTCCTGATTTTCCTCGGCGATGAAAAGCCACGCTTCGAGCAGGTCGGTTTGCGCGCTTTGCGTGAAAACCACGCGACCCATTAGACGGGGCTGTCGGATCGCAAAACCGCGCGGCCTTTTGCCTTGATCGCTTCGACGTCAACAGCACCCACCCGGCCAGCTTGCACATCCGCCAGGCCTTGAGCGATGTCGGCCTTCAACGCCGCGAGGCTGGATGCCTGTGCCGCCTGATACGTCTCGAACAAACGCAAGGCCTCACGGATCACTTCGCTGGCCGAGCCGTACAAACCCGAGGCCACATGCTCCCGCACACGGTTTTCCAATTCAGCCGGCAGGGATACGTTAAGGGACATGGTTGCGCTCCTGATATGTCAGACTCTGCCATTATCTGCCAAATGGCGTCAGGCAGGCAAGCCATTGCTATAGCCACAGTCTTGCCGACTTAAACCGCTGTCTTAAAGCTAGAATGGGGTCCCGCGCGAAATTATAAGGTGAGTTTTGCACCGGAGGGTGCACACACTTGCATATTCCCTGATTATGTCGCAAAAGAACCCTGCCCCCCCTTACCCCTTGTCCTGCCAGCCGTTTTCTACCGTCATCATCACCAGGAACGCGGCGACCCAGCTTGCCGAGTGCCTTGCGAGCGCCTCTTTTGCCGACGAGCTGCTGGTGGTTGATTCCGGCTCGAACGACGGCACCGCCGAACTCGCCGCCGCGCGCGGTGCCCGGGTGATACAGAAGGAGTGGCTGGGGTTCGGCGCGCAGAAGCAGTTTGCGGTCGAGGCCGCGCGCCACGACTGGGTGCTGTGCCTGGATGCGGACGAGCGCGTGAGCGAGCGCTTGCGCGCAAGCGTCCTCGCAGCGCTGGCGGCCCCTGCGGCGCAAGCCTATGCCATGCCGCGTTGCAACCGCTTCATGGGGCGCTGGCTGCGCCACGGCGAGGGTTATCCGGACTGGAGCTTGCGCCTGTTCGACCGGCGGCATGCGCGCTGGAGCGATGACCCAGTGCACGAAAAAGTGCTTGCGGATGCGCCCGCGGCGCGGCTGGCGGGCGATCTGCTGCACGATTCGGCCGAGAGCCTGGACGCTTATCTGCAAAAACAGGAACGCTACACCACGCTCGCGGCCGAAACCCTGTTTAAGGCCGGGAAGCGCGCCGGCGTGGCGCAGTTACTGCTGTCGCCCGCGCTGCGCTTTGCCAAATTCTATTTCCTGCGCCTGGGTTTTCTCGACGGGGTGGCCGGGTTGGTGCACATTGCCATCGGCTGCTGCAACAGCTTTCACAAGTATGCCAAGCTGATGGCAATGCAGCGCGAGCGCAAATGAAACTTCGCACGACCGGCATTCCCGGTGTCGCGCTGCTAGAGCCGCGCGTGTACGCGGATGCGCGCGGGTTCTTTTACGAAAGCTGGAACAAGCGTACTTTGCACGAATTGCAGATAGACGCGGATTTCGTCCAGGACAGCCATTCGCGCTCGGTCAAGGGAACGCTGCGCGGCCTGCACTACCAGGTGCAACAGGTGCAGGGCAAGCTGCTGCGGGTCATCGCGGGCGAGGTATTCGACGTGGTGGTCGATCTGCGCCGCTCTTCGCCGAATTTCGGCAAACATGTGGCGCTGCGGCTGAACGCCGAAACACCGCAGATGCTCTGGGTGCCGCCGGGATTCGCCCATGGCTTTGCCGTGCTCACGCCTTACGCCGAAGTGCTCTACAAGATGACCGACTACTACGCGCCGCAGCATGAGCGCAGCCTGCTGTGGAATGATCCCGCGCTTGGTATCGCCTGGCCGCTCGAGGGCGCGCCGCTGCTTTCAGCGAAAGATGCGGCCGGCATTCCCTTGGCGCATGCGGAAACTTACGCCTGGCAGGTTTGACCACCCATTCCACCGTTCCCTCTGTGCGGCGCCCCGGGTAACGGAAAAAGTCCCGTATCCCGTCCCAGGAAAATGAACTAAAATTCGGGCTTCGCTCGCACTGCCGCGAGCCGCCTCCCAAGCAGAGCGGTGTCGCGGCCCGACCATGAAAAAAACCGCACTCATCACGGGCATCACCGGCCAGGACGGCGCGTATCTCGCGGAATTTCTGCTGTCCAAGGGCTATGTGGTACACGGGATCAAACGCCGCACCTCGCTCATCAACACGGAACGCATCGACCATCTGTACCAGGATCCGCACCAGGGCCAGCGCGATTTCATCCTGCATTACGGCGACATGACCGATTCGAGCAGCCTCACGCGCATCGTGCAGCAGGTGCAGCCGGACGAGATCTACAACCTGGCGGCGCAAAGCCATGTCGCCGTGTCCTTCGAGGAACCCGAATACACCGCGGACTCCGACGCCCTGGGCGCGCTGCGCCTGCTCGAGGCGGTGCGCATCCTCGGTCTGGAACGGACCTGCCGCTACTATCAGGCCTCCACCTCCGAACTCTATGGACTGGTGCAGGAGGCGCCGCAGAAAGAGACCACGCCGTTCTATCCGCGCTCGCCCTATGCGGTGGCCAAGCTGTATGCCCACTGGATCACGGTGAACTACCGCGAGGCCTACGGGCTCTTCGCCTGCAACGGCATTCTCTTCAATCACGAGTCGCCGGTGCGCGGCGAGACCTTCGTCACGCGCAAGATCACCCGCGCGCTGGCGCGCATCAAACTCGGCTTGCAGGATTGCCTGTACCTGGGCAATCTCAACGCCAAGCGCGACTGGGGCCATGCGCGCGACTACGTGGTGGCGCAGTGGCTGATGCTGCAGCAGGACGAGCCCGAAGATTTCGTCATCGCCTCGGGCGAGCAGCACAGCGTGCGCGAGTTTGTCGACGCCGCCGCCGCCGTACTGGGCCTCGGCGTGCGCTGGGAGGGACAGGGCGTCGATGAAAAGGGCTATGACGCGAACGGGCGTTGCATCGTCGCCGTCGATCCGCGCTATTTCCGCCCGACCGAGGTCGAGACCCTGCTCGGCGATGCGTCCAAGGCGCGCGCGAAATTGGGCTGGGTCCCGAAGACCGGCTTCAAGGACCTCGTGGCGGAAATGGCGAGCGAAGACCTGAAGGCCGCCGAGCGCGATGAGCTGGTCAAACGCCACGGCTATCTCGCTTATAACCGCCACGAATAGAGCCATGCAGGCTGATGCCAAGATTTTCGTCGCCGGCCACCGCGGGCTGGCCGGATCGGCGCTGCTGCGCGGGTTGCGTGTCGCGGGCTACGCGAATTTGCTGACCCGCAGCCATGCCGAACTGGATCTGGAAGATCAGCAGGCAGTGCAGGTGTTTTTCGAAGCCGAACGCCCGGATTACGTGTTTCTCGCGGCGGGACGGGTAGGCGGTATCCTGGCGAACAATACCTACCCCGCGGAGTTCATCCAGCAAAACCTCGCCATAGAGTCGAACGTAATTCACCAGGCCTGGCGCACCGGCGTCAAGCGGCTGCTGTTCCTGGGCTCGTCCTGCATCTATCCGCGCGATTGCCCGCAGCCGATGCGCGAGGAATATCTCCTGAGCGGACCGCTCGAGCCCACCAACCGGCCCTATGCCATCGCCAAGATCGCCGGCATCGAAATGTGCTGGTCCTACAACCGGCAATACGGTACGCGTTATCTTGCCGTGATGCCGACCAATCTGTACGGTCCCGGCGACCATTACGACCTGGCCGACTCCCATGTCCTGCCGGCCTTGATCCGCAAAATGCACGAAGCCAAGGAGAACGGCCAAAAGGAAGTGACGGTGTGGGGTTCGGGTAATCCGCGACGCGAGTTTCTCTACAGCGACGACATGGCCGAGGCCTGCGTGTTCCTGATGCGCTTGCCCGAGGTCGAGTTCGATGCCCTGGTCCGCCGTGACGACGCCGCGCCTTTGATCAACATCGGCGCGGACAAGGATATGTCGATACGCGAACTGGCCGAGACGACGGCGCGCTCGGTCGGGTGCACCAGCCGGCTGGTGTTCGATTCGAGCAAGCCGGACGGCACTCCGCGAAAACTGCTGGATAGCTCGCGCATCCACGCGCTTGGCTGGCAGGCGCGTACTTCCTTGAGCGAAGGCATCACCCGGGCCTACCGGTCTTTTCTGGAGCAAACCTAGTGTTCAACGACAAATCGGTCATGATTACCGGCGGTACCGGTTCCTTTGGCCAGGCCTTCGTCAAGGTTTTGCTCGAGCGCTACAAGCCCGGCCGGATCGTGGTGTTCTCGCGCGATGAGCTCAAGCAGTTCGAAATGCAGCAGCATTTTCCGCAGGGCGAGATGCGCTATTTCCTCGGCGACGTGCGCGATGCGGCCAGGTTGCGCCAGGCGATGCGCGGCGTCGACTATGTGGTGCATGCCGCGGCGCTGAAGCAGGTGCCGGCGGCCGAGTACAACCCGATGGAGTGCATCAAGACCAACATCCACGGGGCAGAGAACGTCATCGCCGCGGCGCTGGAGAACGAAGTGCAGAAGGTGATCGCGCTCTCCACCGACAAGGCGGCCAACCCGGTCAATTTGTACGGTGCCACCAAACTCGTCTCGGACAAGCTTTTTGTCGCCGCCAATAATATCGCCGGTGGACATGTGACGCGTTTTTCGGTAGTGCGCTATGGCAATGTGGTCGGCTCGCGCGGTTCGGTGGTGCCGTTTTTCAAGCAAATGGTGGCGGAAGGCGCCAGGGAGCTGCCGATTACCGATCCGCGCATGACGCGCTTCTGGATCACGCTGCGGCAGGGCATAGAATTCGTGACCAAGAGCTTCGAGCGCATGCACGGCGGCGAGATCTTCGTGCCGAAGATACCGTCGATGCGCATCCTCGACCTGGCGGAATCCGTGGCGCCGGGCATGCCGACGCGCATCGTCGGCATACGTCCGGGGGAGAAACTGCACGAAATCATGTGTCCTGCCGACGACTGCCATCTGACCCTGGAGTTCCCGGATCATTACGTGATCAAGCCCAGCATACGTTTCATCGGGCAGGCGGATTACGCGGTCAACGGATTGGGGGAACAAGGCAAGCCGGTGGCGCCGGGCTTCGAATACAGTTCGGGCAGCAATCCGCAGTTCCTCGGCGTCGATGCGCTGCGGCACATGAACGGACTATGAGAAGCATCCCCTACGCGACCCAGGACATCAACCAGGACGACATCGACGCCGTCAGTGAAGTCCTCAAGTCCGGCTGGCTGACGCAGGGCCCGGCGGTGCCGCGTTTCGAGCAGGCGGTCGCGAGCTACTGCGGCGTGTCCCATGCGAGCGCGGTATGCAATGCGACCGCGGCATTGCACCTCGCCTGTCGCGCGCTCGGGCTGGGCGCGGGAGATGCGCTCTGGACCAGTCCCAATACTTTCGTCGCCTCCGCCAACTGCGCGCTTTACTGCGGCGCCGGCGTGGATTTCGTCGACATCGATGCGCGCAGCTACAACATGAGCGTGGAGGCCCTGCGCGCCAAGCTCGCCAGCGCTGAAAAGGCCGGCAAGCTGCCGAAAATCGTCGTGCCGGTGCATTTTTCCGGGCAGCCCTGCGAAATGGCGCCGATACGCGAACTGGCCCAGCGTTACGATTTTGCCGTGGTCGAGGACGCATCGCATGCGGTCGGCGCGCGCTATCGCGACAGTCGCATCGGTGATTGCGCCTGCTCGGACGTGGCCGTTTTCAGCTTTCATCCGGTGAAGATCCTGACCACCGGAGAAGGCGGCATGCTGCTTAGCAAGCGGCCCAATCTCGATGCCTCCTTCAAACTGCTGCGCAGTCACGGCGTTACCCGAAATCAGGCCCTGATGGACGCGCCTCCCCACGGTCCGTGGTATTACCAGCAGCTTGAACTCGGCTACAACTATCGCCTTACCGATATTCAGGCGGCGCTGGGAGTCAGCCAGCTTGCGCGGCTGGAGGATTTTCTGGCGCGGCGGCGCGCCATTGCGGCGCGTTATCACGAAAAGCTTGCCGGCTTGCCTTTGGTGCTGCCTTACCAGCACCCGGACTGCCACTCTTCCTGGCATTTATACGTGATACGGGTTCCTGCAGCGAAAGGCCGGAGCCGCGATCAGGTGATGGCGGGGTTACGCCAAGCGGGCATCAACGCCAACGTGCATTACATCCCGGTGCACACCCAGCCCTACTATCGCAAGCTGGGATTCAGGCATGGAGATTTTCCACAGGCCGAAGCCTACTATGCCGAAGCGATCAGCCTGCCCATGTACTACGGCTTGAGCGATGACGACCAGGACACCATCGCCGAGCGCCTGCGTGCACTCCTGTCGTGAAGCTGGGCCTGGGCACGGTACAGTTCGGCCTTGACTATGGGATATCCAATAGCGCGGGCAGGACCCCACCCAGGGAAGTGCGTGCCATACTGGAACTGGCCGCGGCCGAGGGCGTGCGGGTACTCGATACGGCGCCAGCCTACGGTCGCAGCGAAGAGGTGCTCGGTCAGAGCATGAGCGCGGCCGACGACTTCGCTATCGTCACCAAAACTCCGGAATTTCACGGGGGAACAATCACCGCGTCACACGCGGATCTGCTGCGGCGGACTTTCGGCGAGTCCTTGCGCAAACTGCGCCGACCCCGGCTGTACGGCCTGCTCGCGCACCATGCCGACGACCTGCTTGCGCCCGGCGGCGAGCGCCTGATGCAGGCGATGCTCGAACTGAAACAGCAGGGACTGGTGAGCAAGGTCGGCGCCTCGGTCTATAATGGGCTGCAAATCGACGCGATCATGCAGCGCCACGCGATCGACCTGGTGCAACTGCCGCTCAGCGTACTCGACCAGCGCCTGCTTGCGAGCGGACACCTGAGGAAGCTGAAACAAGCGGGGGTGGAGGTGCATGCGCGCTCCGTGTTCCTGCAAGGCCTGCTTCTCATGCCCGTTGCCAATCTGCCGCGCTATTTCGATCCCCTCAGAAGCCACCTGGCCAATTACCACGCTTACTTGGAAGCAGCCGGGATCCCGCCCATGCGTGCCGCCCTCGATTTTGCCCTTGGCCTGGCCGAAGTCGATCACGTTATACTTGGAGTGAATTCACGACTGCAGTTGCAGGAAATCCTGTCGCAGCAGGCCGGCGGCGGCACTGTGGCAGACTGGCGCAGGTTTGCGTTCGGCGACGCGGCCATGCTGGACCCCTCCCAATGGCGACTGAGCTGACCCTCTCCCGCATGTCGCGACGACCGAGCCGCGGTCGGCGGCAGGGTGCAATTCTCGCGGTGCTGCAGGCGCGCATGTCGTCGTCGCGCCTGCCGGGAAAGGTGCTGAAGCCATTGCTGGGCAGGCCGATGCTGGCGCGGCAGATCGAGCGCGTAAAGCGCAGTACGCTGATCGACCGTCTGCTGGTAGCGACCAGCGCCGCCGCGGAAGACGCCGCGATCGAGCAGTTATGCGCAGAAATGCGCGTGGACTGCTACCGCGGCAGTCTCGACGACGTGCTCGACCGGTTCTATCGCGCCGCGCAAGCATGCAATCCGGCATACATCGTGAGGCTGACCGGCGACTGCCCGTTCGCCGACCCCGAGCTGATCGATGCGGTGATCCGCTTTTGCGTAGATGGGGGTTACGACTACGTCAGCAACGCCCTGCAACCGACCTTTCCCGACGGCCTGGACACCGAGGTGCTGCGCTTCGCCTGCCTCGCCGAAGCCTGGCGCGAGGCGCGACTGCCGTCACAGCGCGAGCATGTCACGCCGTTCATCTACAATAACCCCGGGCGCTTCCGCATCGGCAGCTTCATCAACCAGGTCGATTATTCCCATCTGCGCTGGACCGTGGACGAGCCCGAGGACTTCAGTCTGGTGGAGAAAATCTACGCCGCCCTCTATCCAGTGAACCCGCGGTTTTCCTCGGAGGAAATTCTCGCGTTCATCGGGCGCAATCCCGGGGTCGTCACCAACGCGGCAATCGCGCGCAACGAAGGCTATGCCAAGTCCTTGCGCAAGGACGCCTCCACCCCCCCATCACACGGATAACAAGCACATGTCAAACCGATACAGCCGCTCCGAAGAAATGCTGCTCCGGGCCGAGAAAACCGTTCCGCTCGGCTCGCAGACTTTCAGCAAGAGCAAGACACAATATCCTTTCGGGGTTTCGCCCTATTTCATCCAGCGCGGGGAAGGCAGCCGCGTCTGGGACGTGGACGGCAACGAATACATCGACTTCATCAACAGCCTTGCCGCGGTGACACTGGGGTACAGCGATCCGGACGTCACCGCCGCCGTGCGCAGACAACTCGACGACGGGGTCATTTTCTCCCTGCCGCATCCGCTGGAATTTCAGGTTGCCGAAAAAATTGTCGAAATGGTCCCTTGCGCCGAGATGGTGCGTTTCGGCAAGAACGGCTCGGATGCCACGTCCGGTGCAATCCGCCTGGCGCGCGCCCATACGGGCCGCGACCGGGTCGCGGTATGCGGCTATCACGGCTGGCAGGACTGGTACATCGGCGCCACCGCCCGCAATCGCGGCGTGCCGCAGGCAACCCGTGATCTGACACACATGTTCACCTACAACGACATCGACTCGCTGCATACCCTGTTCCGGCAATGGCCGGCACAAGTCGCCGCGGTGATCCTGGAGCCGATGAATATCATGGAGCCCAAGGACGGATTCCTCGAAAAGGTCCAGGAGCTGGCACGTAAAAACGGCGCACTGCTGGTGTTCGACGAGACCATTACCGGTTTCCGTTTCGCCCCCGGCGGCGCGCAGGAGTTGTTCGGCGTTACGCCCGACTTGGCGACATTCGGCAAGGGGCTCGCCAACGGCTATCCGATATCGGCCGTGGCCGGGCGCGCCGAATTCATGCGTCTGATGGAAGAGATTTTTTTCTCGTTCACCTTCGGTGGCGAAACCCTTTCACTCGCGGCCGCGCTCGCCACCATGAACAAACTCCAACAGCAGCCGGTGATCGACACCCTGAGAAGGCAAGGTGGCAAACTGATAGCGGGGACGCGCGAACGTATCCAGCGGCACGGAATCGGCCACATCATAGCCACGGCGGGCAACCCGGTCTGGACGTTCTTGCTGATGCAGGACGCCGCGCCCTACTCGCAATGGCAGATCAAAACTCTGTTCATGCAGGAGATGCTGGCGCGCGGCATCCTGACTCTGGGCACCCATAACATGAGCTACGCACACAGCGACGCGGATATCGCCCGCATGCTGTCGGTCTACGACGAAGTTTTCCCGCTGCTGAAGGAAGCGGTCGACTCCCGGCGGCTGGAGCAGATGCTGCGCTGCGCCCCGCTGCAGCCGCTGTTCAAAGTGCGGTGAGCTATTGATGAACGTGTGCTTTCGGGTCGATGCCGGACCGAACATCGGCGCCGGCCACCTGATGCGCTGCCTTGCGCTGGCCGACGAGCTCGCCGCGCGCGGGGCAGGCACGGCTTTCATTTGTCGCGCCGGCGGGGCCGACGAAGCCGATGCGGTCGTCGCGCGCAGGCACCGCCTGTTCACGCTGCCCGCGGAGCCGGTCGCAGGCGATGCTCGACAGACGCTTGATGCGCTGTCGGCGCAGGCACTGGAGCCCGACTGGATCGTGGTGGATCATTATCAACTGTCCCGCGAATGGGAGCGCTGCCTAGTGCCCAAGACAAAACGAATGCTTGTGATTGATGATCTGGCTGACCGTCGGCATGAAAGCGACGTGCTGCTCGATCCCACTTATGGGGAAACCGGGGCGCGTTATCGCGACCTGGTGCCGCCCGGCTGTCGCTGCCTGTGCGGCAGCCGTTATGCGCTGCTGCGACCCCAGTTCGGTCTGCAGCGTCAACCGCCCGAGCGCCGCCTTCCGCCGGCGGACCAAATGACCGTGCACGTGTTCTTCGGCAGCTTCGATGCCGAAAACCATACCGCGCGCTTCAGCCGGCTGTTGCTGCAGGGCTTCGGCTCCGTGCGGGTGTGCGCCGCGGTCGGCCGCGCCTACGCCTACCCGCAACAATTGCAGCAGCTCGCGTCCGAATTCGGCAAGCGCTTCTCCTGGGAGGCTGGAGTGGCGGACATGGCCGCGCACATGGCGGACTGCAATGTCGCCCTGGGTGCGCCGGGCGGTGCGACCTGGGAACGCGCTTGCATCGGATTGCCCGCCGCGTATCTTGCGGTAGCGGCGAACCAGATCGCAATCGTCGAGCGGCTGCGAGACCGCGGGTTGTGCGCCTATTTCGGCGCCGCACAGGCAATCGATGACAGCGCATTCGTTGCCGCAATGCGGCGCTTCCTCTCGGACACTTCCGCCCTGCATGCCATGCGCACCTTGGGCATGAAGGCCGTGGACGGCCGCGGCGCGCGGCGTGTCGCCGAAATCCTGGAAGAATCGCTGTGACAAAAATCGCTAAAACACCTGCGCTGCAGACATCCGGACTGCACCTGGTCCCGTATGCCGCCGGACACGATGCCCAAACGATCTCCTGGCTGAACAACCCGCAAATGCAGCGGGATTTTGGACTGTCGCGCCACATCACCCAGAAATCGCATCGCGCGTGGCTTGCCGCCAATCCGGATACGCTGATCTGGGCCATCACCGGAGCCGGCGAGCATTTCGGCAACGTGCTGCTGCAGGCGACGCCCAGCCGGCGCTCCGGCTATCTGCAGATCTATCTCGGCAGTCCTGCGGCACGCGGCAGAGGTATCGGCTGGCAAGCGCTTGCGCGTGTGCTGGATTTCGGTTTCAACGAATTCGGCCTGCATCGCATCTGGCTGCATACCCTGCCGGAAAACCAGGCGGCAGCGGCGCTTTACGCCAAAGCGGGATTCGTGCGTGAGGGCGTGGAGCGCGAGGCGTTGCCGCGCGACGGTGGCTTTACCGACCAGTACCGCTGGTCGTTGCTGGCCCAGGAGTGGAACGCTCGCAAAAAGGCTGCAGCACCGTGATATGCGTGATGATGCAGCCTACGTTTTTTCCCTGGGCCGGCTACTTCAATCTCGCCAGCCGCGCCGACGTGTTTGTGTTCCTCGACGATGTGCAGCTTGAAAAGCAGTCCTGGCAGACCCGCAATCGCATTCTTCTGGAAGGCAAGCCCGCATGGATCAAGGTGCCGGTGCGGCACCACAGTCTGCAACAGGCGATCCGCGATACCGAGGTCTGCGATCAATCCCTGTGGCGCCCCAAGCTGCTCAAACAACTTGCGCAGGGCTATGCCCGCCATCCGCACCGCGATGCCATGCTCGAAGTTGCGAAGCTGCTGCCACAACTCACCCCATCCCGCTTAGCGGACATCAACATCGCGCTGATCCTGGCGTGCTGCGAAAGGCTGGGCCTGGCACCGCGCTTCGCGCGCTCCGGCGAACTCGGCATTGCAGGCGAACGCAGCGAGCGCCTGATCCGGATCTGCGAACATTTCGGTTGCGACGAATATCTTTCCCCCGCCGGCGCGGCGGACTACCTCGCCGAAGATCGCTTCAGCGAGCGCACCACTATTCGGCTGACGCTGCAGCAATATGCACCCTCGGCGTATAAGCAGCCAAAAACCGCGGAATTCGTCAGCCATCTCTCTATAATTGACGTTGTGGCCAACCTGGGCTGGAAGGACGCCTCGCTATACGTGCGCGGCGTGCGCGGCAGCGCGGTTGGCGTTTGATGCCGAGGTGCAAATGAGCATGCGCGAGATCAACTTGGGCGGCAGACGAATCGGCCCCGGGCACACCCCTTTCGTCATTGCCGAAATGTCCGGCAATCACAACCAGTCGCTGGAGCGCGCTCTTGCCATAGTGGACGCGGCGGCGAAGACCGGCGCGCATGCGCTGAAGCTGCAGACCTTCACCGCCGACACCATGACCCTGGACCTGAGCGAGCGCGAATTCTTCGTCTCGGATCCCGACAATCTGTGGAGCGGAAGCTCGCTTTACCAGCTCTATCAGCAGGCGCATACGCCGTGGGAATGGCACCGGCCGATTTTCGATCGCTGCCGCGAACTTGGAATGATCGGTTTCAGCACGCCATTCGACCAGACCGCGGTGGATTTCCTGCGAAGCCTGGATGTGCCGTGCTACAAGATCGCGTCGTTCGAGAATACCGATCTGCCCCTGATTCGAAGCGTCGCGGCGAGCGGCAAGCCGCTGCTCATTTCCACCGGCATGGCGACCGTCTCGGAGCTGGATGAGACAGTGCGTTGCGCGCGTGCCGCGGGGTGCAAAGACCTGATCCTGCTGAAATGCACCAGCACCTACCCTGCCTCGCCGCAGGCAAGCAACCTGCTGACCATACCGCACATGCGCGCCTTGTTCGACTGCGAAGTCGGCCTGTCGGACCACACCATGGGCGTGGGCGTCGCGGTCGCAAGCATCGCCTTGGGTGCGAGCGTGATCGAGAAGCACTTCACGCTGGATCGGTCAGATGGCGGGGTCGACTCCACTTTCTCGCTCGAGCCGCAGGAGTTCAGCAGCCTGGTGACGGAGACCGAGCGTGCATGGCAGGCATGCGGTGCCGTGAGCTACGGTCCGACGCCGAAGGAGCAGGCGTCCCTTGCTTATCGCCGTTCCCTGTACATCGTCGAAGACATGAAAAAGGGCGAGGCGTTCACCGGGCGCAATCTGCGCGCCATCCGTCCCGGCCTGGGGCTGCCGCCGAAATACTACGATGCATTGCTCGGCAAAACGATCAACCGCGACGCCGCGAAGGGAACCCCGGTGAGCTGGGCCCTGGTCGGCTGAGCCGCGTAAGCCGGGGAAGCGTCCATACACCATGCTGCAAGTCGCGTCCAAACTCCTGTCGCTGCTCGCCGATCGCGAACGCAGGCAGATCGCCTGGCTGCTAGTCGCGATGATGCTGATGGCGGTGCTCGACGTGGCCGGCATTTTCTCGGTGATGCCGTTCATGGCGCTGGTCGCCAATCCGCAGGCCCTGCACAATCAGCCCATGCTGCTGCGCTTTTATCAATGGCTGGGCGCAAACGACCCCGGTGCTTTCATTTTCTACGCCGGGGTATTGACGCTCGTCCTGATGACGCTTAGCAATTTGTTTGCCAGTTTCTCGACTTGGCAAATACTCAAGTTTGTCTTTCGCCAGGAGGATATTTTTTCGCAACGGCTGCTCACCGGCTACCTGCTCAAACCGTACACGTTCTTTCTCACGCGCAATACGGCCGAGCTGAGCAAGAACATCTTCTCCGAAGTGAGCGACGTGGTACACGGGATTCTGCTACCCAGCATGCAGGCATTGGCCAGGTGCTTCGTCACCCTGTGCATATTCGGCCTGCTGCTGGCGGTGGAGCCCGGCCTGGCTCTCGTCCTGGCGCTGGTGTTCGCCGGGGCCTATGGCTTGGTGTACGGATTAGCGCGCGGCCCGCTGGCGGCGGCAGGCCGCAGTCATCAGGTCGCCAATAGCGCCCGCTTCAAGGCGGCAAGCCAGGCCCTGGGAGGGATCAAGGAAATCAAACTCTATGGCCGCGAAGCAGCCTTCGCAAAACACTACGGCGAAGCCTCGGGGCCGATGGCCGGCTACGCGGCGAGCCACCACCTCATTACCCAACTGCCACGCTACGGGCTGGAGCTGGTCGCCTTCGGCGGCATCATGGCGCTGATTCTGTACCTGCTCGCCGCAAGGCGCGATCTCGACTACGTTTTGCCCTTGCTCACGCTTTACGCCCTGGCGGGGTACCGGCTGATGCCGGCGCTGCAGCAGATATTCGCTGCCGCCGCCAGCGTGCGTTACTACGCCAAGGCGCTGGACACGCTGGCTGCGGACATCGACGCGACGCAGGACACGCCAAGCCGGGGCGCCGGCGCAGTGCAGGAGCGCCTCGGACTGACCCGATGTTTCAGGCTGGAGAATCTCGGTTTCGCCTATGAGGAAGCCGAAGCGCCCCTGATCGCGGGGCTGAACCTCGACATCCGCGTCAACACTACCGTGGCCTTCGTCGGAACCACCGGGGCCGGGAAGACAACGATGATCGACCTGATCATGGGCCTGCTCCGACCGCAGCAAGGCAGGCTGCTGGCCGACGAAGTCGAAATCGGCGACGGCAACCTGTCTGCATGGCAGCGCAATTTCGGCTATGTTCCGCAGGTGATCTACCTCACCGATGACAGCATTGCGCGCAATATCGCCTTTGGCATCGCCGATAAGGATATCGATCCCGCGCGCGTGCGCCGGGCGGCGCAGATTGCGCATTTGGACGGGTTTGTCGAAAACGAACTGGTGCAGGGCTACGAAACCCTAGTGGGCGAGCGCGGCGTGCGCCTCTCCGGCGGGCAACGCCAGCGCATCGGTATCGCCCGGGCCTTGTATCACGATCCGGCCATTCTGGTATTCGACGAGGCGACCAGCGCGCTCGATGGCGCAACCGAATCCGCGGTCATGGAAGCCATTCGCGAACTCGCCAGCAAGAAAACGCTTATCCTGATCGCGCACAGGTTGGCTAGCGTGCGCGAGTGCGACCTCATCCATGTGCTCGATCACGGCGCAATCGTTGCGAGCGGCAGCTACCAGCAACTGATCAGCGGCAACGAGAAATTCCGCAGCATGGCAATGCTGCAGAGTGTCGCCTGAAAACATGAAAATCGTCGCCGTCATCGAAGCGAGAATGACCTCCACCCGGCTGCCCGGAAAGGTGCTCTTGCCCGCGAACGGCAAGCCCTTGCTGCAACACCTGGTCGAACGGCTCAAGCGCGTCAAATCGCTGGACCGGATCGTCCTCGCCACCACGGTCAACGCCGCGGACGACGCCCTGGATAAATTCAGCAAGGCGCAGGACATCGCCTGCTTTCGCGGCAGCGAGGAGGACGTCATGGCCCGGGTGATAGGCGCGGCCGGGTCGGTCGCGGCGGACGTGATCGTCAGCATCACCGGCGACTGTCCGGTGATTGACCCGATACTCGTCGAGCAACTGATCCAGATGTACCTTTACAACCCTTGCGACTACGCCAGCAACCGGCAGATTCCCACCTACCCCGAAGGCATGGATATCCAGGTCTACCCGCTGGCGGCGCTGCGCCGGTCCGCGGCGCTGACCGACGACCCGCTGGATCACGAACATGTGACTCTGCACATACGCAACCATCCGGAATTGTTCCGGCACCTGTACCTGATCGCGCCGCAGGACCAATTCTGGCCGGAACTGCATCTGTCTCTGGACGAGTCCGCCGACTATCAGTTTCTCAAGACGCTGATCGAGCATTTCGGCGACGCCAACCCCTATTTCAGTTGCCCCGAGATCATCGAGGTGCTCAGGGCAAAACCCGAATGGCTGGTGATAAACGCCCACGTCGTGCTAAAAGGCGACAAATGACGCGCTATACCGCCGCGGTAATCGGCCTGGGCAATATCGGACAGGGCTACGATTACCACCATCCCGACCTTGTCCTGACCCACGCGCGGGCGTTCGCACGGCACCCGGGATTCGAACTGCTCGCGGGGGTGGACCCGGATGCGAACCAGCGCGAACGCTTCGAGCAGCAATACCGGCTGCCGGCATACCCGGACTGCGCGGCGCTGCTCGCCGCCGCGACTCCGGCGGTCGTGGCAGTGGCCGTGCCGACAGCCCTGCACGCCGCTGCGCTCGAGCAGGTCCTGGTCATCCGCCCGCGCGCCGTCCTGTGCGAAAAACCCCTGGCCCAGACGCTTACCGACGCACAGGATATGCTCGCCGCCACTGCCGCGGCGGGATGCGCGCTGGCCGTCAACTACGTGCGCCGCTTTGACCCCGGGGTGCGGGACCTGAAACAAGCGATCGATGCCGGACAATACGGCGAAATCTACAAGGGCGTGGCCTGGTACAGCAAGGGATTGCGCCACAATGGCACCCATCTTGTGGACCTGTTGCGCTACCTGCTGGGCGAGGCGGACAGCTACGCACTGCTCGAGCGCGGCAGGAAATGGCAGCAACTGGATCCGGAGCCCGATTTCCGCATCCGCTTCGGCGCGACCGAGGTATACTTCTTCTCGGCCAGGGAGGAATGTTTTTCCCACTTCCGCATCGAACTCGTGGCAACCGGCGGCCGCCTGGTATACGCGGATGGAGGCAGCGATATTCGCGCAAAGCGCGTTCACGACGACCCGGTTTTCAGTGGCTATCGGCTGCTTGAGCCGAAGTCCCACCGTTACGCCGCGGATACGGGCCGCTACCAGTGGCATGTGCTCGAATCCTTGTACCAGCATTTAGTCAGCGGCACGACGTTCGCCTCCGATGGCGCGAGCGCCCTTGCCACCCAGGCGCTTGTAGAAAACGTCATCCATCTTTGCGAACCAGCATGAGCCAACTTGCACTCCTCGGCGGAACACGCGCCATCGAAAAGAATTTCCCGCGCTACAACTCCATCGGCGCGGAGGAGCTTGCGGCGGCGCAGCGCGTGATCGAATCGGGGGTGCTTTCGCGCTACCTCGGCGAATGGGATCCGGATTTCTTCGGCGGTGAAAAAGTCCAGGCGTTCGAGCGCGCCTGGGAACAGTACTTCGGGGTAGGTCACGCGGTGACGGTGAATTCCAACACCTCAGGGCTGATCGCTGCGGTCGGTGCGATTGGAATCGAACCCGGGGACGAAGTCATTGTCAGCCCCTGGACCATGAGCGCCTCGGCAACCGCAATCCTGGTGTGGAATGCCATCCCGGTATTCGCCGACATCGAGGAGGACACTTTCAACCTCGATCCGGCCTCGATCGAACGCAATATCACTCCTTACACCAAGGCGATCATGGTGACCGACATCTTCGGCCACGCGGCCGATCTCGATGCGATCATGGACATTGCCCGGCGCCATGGGCTCAAGGTGATCGAAGACGCAGCGCAGGCCCCCGGCGCCATGTACAAAGGGCGGCACGTGGGAACCGTTGCCGATATCGGCGTCTACAGCCTGAATTATCACAAACATATCCACACCGGCGAGGGCGGCGTCTGCGTCACCAACGACGCGACCCTGGCGGAGCGGCTGCAACTGATCCGCAATCACGCCGAATCCGTGGTCGCGGGCAAAGGCGTGACCGATCTGTGCAATATGATCGGCTTCAACTTCCGCATGACCGAAATCGAGGCCGCGATCGGCATCGAGCAGCTGAAGAAGCTGCCCCGGCTGCTCGCCGAGCGCCAAGCCCTCGCCGGGCGCCTGACGCAAGGCCTGCGCGGCCTCAAGGGTCTAGGCGTAGCAGTGGTCAAGCCGGATTGCTCGCACGCCTACTATGTCTATCCCATGGTGATCGACGCTGCAGCGACCGGCGTACCGCGCAATCGCATTATCGAGGCCTTGTGTGCCGAAGGCGTGGCGGTTGCCGGGGGCTACTGCAACCTGCATCTCTTGCCGATGTACCAAAAACGCATAGCCTACGGCAGAAAAGGTTTTCCCTGGAGCGGAGGGCTCTATCGCGGCAAGGTGATTTACGACAAGGGCATCTGCCCCGCCGCCGAATCCCTCAACGAGGATCGCTTCCTGTGCATCGGGCTGTGCCAGTATGCCTACACCGCGGAGGACCTCGACCTGATAGCCGCAGCATTCCGCAAGGTCTGGTCGAATTTGGATCAACTAGCAGGATCTTGAGTAATTCGATCCCTTCCCTGCATCCGCGGACAGAAGGACTTGATCTGCTGCTGTTCGTCGAAGACCCCAGTGCGGTCAATTACGCGGCGCTGCTGCTGCCGGAGTTCGAGAGGCGAAACTGGAATGTTTTGCTGTGCGCGGCGAATATTGCGGCAGGGCTGCTGCGTGTACGCGGCATCGATTTTCTCCAGACCGATGCGGCGACCAGCGCCCGGGCTCTGATCGAGCGCAATCGGCCAAAATGTGTACTCACGGGCACGGCAGAAAACCCGGACACGCTCGGTCTGCAGTTGATTGCCGCAGCCCGCGAGCAGGGCATCGCTTCGATTGCCTTTGTCGACGCACGCATGAATTCGGAATATCGATTCCGCGGACGCAGCGCCGACCCGCTCGCCCATGCGCCGGATTGGCTGCTGCTACCCGACGACTGGACTCTCAAGGCATTCGCCTCCCTCGGCTTTGCGCGGGAGCGCATGGCGGTCTGCGGGCATCCGCAACACGATCTGGTGCGCGAGCTCGCGCAACAGTGGTCGCGCATCGGCACGCCGGCATTCCGACGGCGCATCTTCCCGGAGGTGCCGCCCGAGCGCCGGATCGTGGTTTTTGTGAGCGAGGGATCGCTTCGCTACGATATTCAGCCCAAGGCCTCGGCAGCCGATTTCGGCCTCAAGGGGCGTGGGCGCGACAATGGCCGCACCAAGATTGCCCTCGAAGAAGTGCTAGACGCCATGGCCGGCACGGGCGAGAAGCCGTATTTTGTGTTCCGCGCCCACCCGACCGAGAACCCGGGTGATTACGCCGAATATGGCAGCGAGATCGATCGGATCAGCAGCGATGGTTCGGCGCTGGAATTGATTTATGCAAGCGACCTGGTGATCGGCATGACTTCGACCTTGCTGCTGGAAGCGTTGCTGCTTGGAAAGCCGTGCCTGGCGGTGCTTCCCGATGCGTCCGAGCGCGCGTGGCTCCCGGGAACGGAGTCCGGGCTCGTTCCGTACGCGACTTCGCGCGAACAGCTTAGGCTTGCATTGGCAAGGTCGTTGCAGGATCATTCCAGGCTTTCGACTGCGATCGGCGTACCCGAGGTCATCGTCGGCGCGGCCCAACGGGGCGCGGATTTCATCGCCGCCCGCCTGCAACAAAGCGCGTAGGGCCGAACGACAGGCTTTCACCATGGCTGCATCCACGATCATAGAAACCGCGCGCCTGAGGATCGAACCGTTCACGGAACGCCACCTCAGCGAGCGCTACGTCAACTGGCTGAACGATCCGCTTGTGGTGCGCTACAGCGAGCAGCGATTCCAGATCCATACGCTCGAGTCATGCCGCGCCTACTGGCAGTCGTTCACCGACACCCCGCATTACTTCTGGGCGGTCATTGCCAAAGACGACACGCTCGGACACATCGGCAATCTCAACGCATATGTTGATCCACGCCACGGCGTGGCCGATCTGGGCATTCTTATTGGCGAGCGCCAAGCGTGGGGGCGGGGCTACGGGCTGGAGGCATGGCGTGCGATATGCGGCCACCTTTTCGGCAGTGGCGGCATCCGGAAGATCAGCGCCGGTTGCCTGTCCGTCAATCTCCCTATGGCGCGCATCATGAAACAGGCGGGCATGGTTCCTGACGGGGTCCGCGCAAGTCACAGTCTGTTCGAAGGCAAGCCCGTGGATATCGTCCACGTGGCGCTATTCGTCGAACACTGGCAACCCTGAGTTAACGGCAACGCCATGGCGAACTGGATTCTGACCACAATTCTGCGCAATAGCCTCAACTTGTTGCGCTCGTTGGTGCCAAGAACCATGGAGCATACCTTCAGCGCCTTCAATGCGAACTTCTGGAGCGGGTACAGAAATGAGCGGTCGAACGCGGGGTTTTTGCTTGTCGAGCAACAGGCCAACCCGATCATTAATCACTGCAATGCTTCCTTCGCCGCCATCGTGTGTCATGCGAAAGGGTTGCGTCCCCTGTATCTTCTCAATTTCTGGCGCGATCAGTCAGTACGGCGGATTCTGGACTCCTACGCAGCAGCGCCAGTCCATGTCTACACCAACGGACCACGCTACCTATGGCCGCGCCTGGTTGCGTTGACCCAAGCCTGGAGAGTTTTCAGGACACTGCGCAACCCGGCGGACATTCTCGACATACGCATTGACGGCATCAAGTTCGGCGACATTGTTTACGACAATGTATTGGTGCTGGGTTACGCGACGATCACCCGGATCGACATCAAGGTGTTCGCAGTAATCTACGCACTGCACGTGCAGCGCCACATCATCCGCGACATCATCGCAAGATTCCATCCAGTCACCTCGGTGTTCAGCCATACGATCGGATTGGTGAGCGGGATCCACACCCGCTATCTGCTGCGCGACGGCATCGAAGTGCTGAACCGCGTCGGCTCCAACCAGATCATTTTGAAGAAATACCGCAGCCTCTCCGAGGTCGGCTTCTATCCGCTCAAACCCGAACCACGTTATTTCCGCTTCATGCGGGAGCATGCTGCCGATACGATGGTGGGGCTCGCCGACGCCTATCTGGACGAGCGCCACAATCAGAGAATCAATCACATCGCGGTTGAACTCGCCTTTGATCCCGCCAAGCGTTTGTTCAAGTCACGCCGCGAATTCTGCGATCACTACCGCCTGAATCCGGAACATCAGATCGTCTTCGTAATGCTGCACGGGTTCAATGATCATCCGCACTCACATTTCGCGCGGCGCATGCTCTACCAGGATTACTACGACTGGTTCGCAAAGACGCTTGCCGTGGCGCAGTCCAACCGCGAAGTCAACTGGATATTTAAGGAACACCCGGCGTCGCAGTTCTACATAACGAAGGATGTTGATCTGGAGAAATTATTTTCCAGTAACGCCCACCCTCATATCCGCTTTATGGGCAGCCTTGCTGATTTTAACGCGCTGTCGATCCATTTCGTCGCCGATGCCATCATCACCTGTCTAGGTACAGCCGGAATGGAATACGCTTGCGTTGGCATACCCTGCCTGCTCGCCGGCGAGAGTCCCTACAGCGGTTTCGATTTCGCGATCGAGCCCCAAAGCGTAGCTGAGTATGAAGGCTGGCTGCAGCGGATAGACTACATTCCGAAGCTGAACGAAGAGCAGATCAAGTCCGCTAAAATCGCGATGTTCTTCGAGCTTGCGATGATGCAGGACTCGCCCTACCTGTTCTGCCCAGAGTATGGCGCCAAGGAGGTTATGGAACTCAAGCCCGAAGCACTTTGGCGCGACGTCATCGGACTGATCCAGCGCCAGGACCCTGCGGCTCTTGAGAGTCAAATCGAAGAACTGACTGAATTCGTGCTCGATGAGCGTTACACCCAATACCTTAATCTGAGAAGATACCCGTTCATGAAGGACGCGCTTCGCGGCGATTGACTGTATTCCGCTTGCCGCGACCCGCCTATGCCGCGGCGGGCACACACCTGCTACAATTTGTAGCGCACACATCAAAAAGGTATCGCCTCAACGGTCGAACTCCTCGCCAGGCGTTGCGCGTGGCGTTGAGCGGTACCACCTTGCCCTGCCTTGCCTTTGTATAGCAGCAAGGGTAGCACCATCACCCGGCGAAACGGGGGCCCGACCAGACCTGAAATCGCTTAAAATCTCGCCAGCGCGGAATACCCGACTGTCGGGGAATTACTGAATAAATAAACACTTGCTCTTGAAGTCATCGCCCCTGGCGAGAACGCCGCCACCCACTTCAGAGTAGAAGGAATTGTCATGCAATCGAAAAGCTATTTCAGGGAATATTTCAAAATTATTGAACGGGGCCTTGCTTCAGTCGACCCCGGTCAGCTGGAGCAAGTTACGACCACCATCCGTCAGAGTCACCAGACTGGCCGGAAAATCATTGTCGTTGGAAACGGCGGTAGCGCCGCGATAGCAAGTCATGTAGCCGTTGACTTTACCAAGGCTGCAAGAATTCGAGCCATTAACTTTAACGAAGCCGACCTTATCACCTGCTTTGCCAACGATTACGGATACGACAAGTGGGTCGCCATGGCCCTAGAGGCTTACGCCGACAAAGGCGATGTCGCGATTCTCATCAGCAGCAGCGGCAAATCCCCGAACATCGTCAACGGCGCCCGAAAGGCCAAAGAGATGGGGTTGGCCGTCGTGACGCTTTCGGGTTTCGATGCGCGCAATCCGCTACGCGCGCTAGGCGACATCAATCTTTGGGTCGATAGTTCGGCCTATAACGCCGTCGAAATGACTCACCAGATTTGGTTGCTGTCGATTGTGGATTATCTGGCAACGCAATAATTACCGCGGAAAGAACCAACTAGATGAAAATTCTTGTCACTGGAAATCTTGGGTACATTGGCAGCGTTCTGGTTCCAACGCTCCAAGCCTTGAATCATGAAGTGGTTGGGCTTGACAGCGGATACTTCCAGGATTGCCTGCTCAGTCCTGTGAACGAGAACTTCAGCCAGATTATCAAAGACATTAGAGACGTTGCCGCCGAAGATGTTCAAGGTATCGATGCGGTCATTCACCTTGCCGGACTCTCGAACGATCCTCTCGGCGAACTCGCACCGGAACTTACTGATGAAATTAACTTTGGCGGTGCGATAAGACTGGCGGAACTGGCCAAACGCTCCGGGACCAGGAGATTCATCTATGCGTCGTCGCAGAGCATGTACGGTGTATCGGAAACCGACGAAGAGCTCGATGAAGACTCGAGCAGGAAAAACCCGATCACCGCCTACGCGAAAACGAAGTGGGAAGCGGAATTGCGTCTTAGGGAATTGCAATCCCCCTCGTTTCTTGTTTGTGCCTTTCGTCCCTCGACGGTGTTCGGAGTAAGTCCCAGGTTGCGATGCGATATCGTATTCAATAATCTCGTAGCCTGCGCCTACACGACCAACAAAATTGAAATCAAGAGTGACGGGACGCCGTGGCGCCCGGTCGTCCATGTTCAGGATGTCTGCGCCGCCTTTGTCTCCGGACTCAATGCCCCGCCTGAGCTCGTGGCAGGGCGCTCCTTTAACGTAGGAATACCCAATGGCAATTACTCGGTTCGCCAGCTTGCAGAAGCAGCGCAGCGGGCAGTACCGGGCAGCACCCTGGTGTTTACGGGCGAGCATGGAAGCGATTCGCGAACCTATCGAGTCTCATTTCAGCGCATTCTGACTGAGTTGAGGGATTACTTTGTGCCCGCATGGGATCTGGATAGAGGGGCAAGGGAGCTTGTCGATTATTTCAGGAAGATCAACTTCACAGAAAACGATTTTCGTGGCTGGAAAACGACCCGGATCATGCAGCTAAATCGGCTGAGAGAAGCCGGCGGGCTTGATCGGAATCTAAGAAAACTGGCTTAACCGAGCCCGGATAGTGCTTTAATGGCAACAAATTCAAAATTGCACAACATCTGGTCAACAATTGACGCCTGCAGGCTGTGTGGCTCAAGCGAGCTTCGCGGCGTTTTGGATTTGGGCGCGCAGCCCCCGGCAAACAGCCTGCGCAGAAGCCGCGATGATGCCCCTCCTGTGGCCCCGCTCAAACTCGTTCAGTGCGCGGACTGTTCCGCCGTCCAACTCACCGCCACGGTCGACCCCGCATACCTCTTCAGCAAGTATGTCTGGGTGACTGCGACATCCGCCACCGCACGAGCCTACAGCGCGGTATTTTGCAACGAGGTTTTGAAACGAATTTCAAAACCCTCGCCTTTTGTTGTTGAAGTCGCAAGCAACGACGGCACGTTTTTGAGCCGGTTCAAGGATAAAGGTTGCAACATCTTGGGTATTGATCCAGCCAAAAATATTGCAGCGACGGCGACCGCTGCAGGAATTCCAACGCTTTCTGAATTCTTTGATGAGAAGGTTGCAGATTCGATTCTGGCCCGCTCCGGGCAGCCTCAAGTCGTTATAGCCAGAAATGTAATCCCGCATGTAAAAGAGATTCATTCTATCGTCAAAGGAATTGCAAAACTCGTAGGCGCTGATGGAACGGCCGCAATAGAGTTTCATTACGCAAAGGCAATAGTTGATGAGCTGCATTACGACTCCATCTATCATGAACATCTTTTCTATTTTTCCCTGAAGTCCCTTACCAATCTGTTTGCCAAGTACGGCCTGCAGGCATTTGATGTGTTCGCAAGCCCCATTAGCGGGGGATCGCTTGTAATATTTTTCTCAGCAAATGCGCTGGAGCCGTCTGCGGCTCTCAAGAAGCTTTCGGAGACCGAGAACAAGGCAAACCTGAATGATCTAAGTGTGTGGCGGCAGTTTGGAAAGGCTTCGGAAAGGCATGCCCAGGAGCTAAAACAACTTGTGGCCCGTTACGCCAAGATAAGCCCGCTGATCGCGTATGGCGCATCCGCGCGTAGCTCGACGCTAATGAACTTTTCGGGAATTTCGAATAAGGAAATCGAATGCGTCATTGATCGAAACCCGCTAAAGCATGGTCTTTTGACCCCGGGAACGGATATACCCATTGTGTCTTACCAGGGCGGTCAAAAACGGCTGGATGGAAAGGCCATTCTGCTGCTCGCCTGGAACTTTGAAGATGAGGTTGTCAGTGATCTACGCTCGATTGGCTTTAAGGGGGATATTATCGTTCCCCTGCCTCACAAGATTCATATTCGATGAAGTTTATTGAGCAGTCTCTAGCCGGAGTAGTCCTGATAGTCCCGGAAGTATTCACGGACGCTCGGGGAGCGTTCCGCCGTAACTTTTGTGCGAAGGAATTTAAGGAAAACGGTATCGCCTTTTCTGTCTGCCAAGGCAATGTTTCCGAAAATCCAACCCAATTTAGCCTTCGCGGATTTCACTACCAGAAATCTCCAAGCACGGAATCGAAAGTGCTGACCCCCATAAGCGGCGGGTTGTACAACGTAGTTGTTGATCTGCGCGTTTCTTCCCGGACATTTTTGAAGTGGATAGCCCTCGAGGTTTCTGCCGATCGAAGAGAGTCGCTGCATGTACCTGCAGGGTGTGCGAATGCCTTTCTGACCACCCAGAGCAATACGGTTGTTCAGTATTACATGGGCGACTACTTCAGACCTGAGACTTACTCCGGCTTTCGCTATAACGATCCGTTTTTTGCTGTTAAGTGGCCTCGCGTGCCGGCCTTGATCTCGGATCGCGACGCTTCATTTCCTGATTTCTCCCAAGAGCAGTTGTGAAGATTCTTCTCACGGGTGCTACGGGCTTCATCGGCGCCAAGCTCTGGAGCGTGCTTTTGCATCGGGGTCATGACGTTATTGGGGTGAGTCGCCACCCATCTGCTAAAAATATAGGGGCAAGCGGAGCTCGCCATGTTCGCTACGTAATGGGCGAGGCGCTTCCGGATAGCCTGGTCAGTTTCTCGCCTGAGGTTTTGGTCCATCTGGCCTGGAACGGAATTCCAGACTTCTCCGCGAAAACCTGCGCCGAGAATGTGGGGGCTCAGATACGGTTTCTTGGCGAAACAGAGAAATTCAAAAATCTGAAAAAGGTTCTTGTTTCAGGAAGTTGCCTCGAATATGGAGACAAGAAAGGCCTCTGCCACGAGACGGAAGCCGTCCTTCCTGATAGTTACTTCTCTTGGGCTAAGCAGACCCTATCCAATTATTTTCGCCTTTTCTGCCAGCAGCGGCATATCGGGCTGCTCTGGTTTCGGCTGTTCTACGTCTACGGCCCGGGGCAGCGCTCCGCCGCGCTGATCCCAACCTTGATCGATGTATCTCGCGCCGGACGGAAGCCTGAAATCAAGAACCCATCGGCATCGAATGACTTCATCTATATTGATGATGTACTGGATGCGTTTGTGAAGGGTATCGAGCATAGGGAATGTTCAGGAGTATTGAATCTTGGGTCAGGCCGACCCGCGTCAGTGCTGGAGGTTGCTCAAACAGTTGAAAACGTGTTGAAAGGCGACACTAATTATTCAAATAAACACGCCCGGACTTTTGAGGAAGAAAAACTGAAGTCGGGGATGGTCGCAGACATCAGCCAAGCCAAATCGGTCCTTGGCTGGGAGCCCAACACCAGTCTGTCCGAGGGCATAGAGAAGACATGGAAGTTGTCCGCCTGATGCCCGGCCAACCAATTCTCAGTCAAGCGGTAATCCTCTGCGGCGGCCTGGGCACCCGGCTCAGGCCGCTAACGGATAAGCTGCCCAAACCAATGGTGCCGGTCAACGGCAAGCCGTTTCTGCATCACCTGCTGATGCAATTATCCGAGCAGGGCATCACACGGTTTGTACTGCTTACCGGATATCTTGGCGAAACCATTCACGAGTACTTTGGCGATGGTTCGCCATGGGGTTGGTCAATTTGTTACTCCCATGGCCCTGCGGCGTGGGATACGGGCCGCCGAATCTGGGAGGCAAAAGCTCTTTTTGATTCCCGGTTTCTATTGCTCTATTCCGACAACTTCGTTCAATTCAATCTCCACAGGCTGCAGGCACTGCAGCAAAAGCAAAACGTGCCGATCACCCTTCTGCTTGCGCCAAAAGGCAAGGGAAATATCCGGGTTTCAGCTGAAGGCAGAATCGAGGCCTACAACAAGACCCGAAGCGGAAAGGGTTTCGACTATGTAGAAGTCGGCTATATGCTGATCGAGAAAGATTCGGTACTGGAGGACTTCCCCTCGCATGAAAGGTTTCCTGATTTCAATTTCTCCGCGTTACTGCAAAAGTTTGCACAGCAGTCCAGAATCGCCGGCCTGGTCGTTCTTGATCCATATCACAGCATTTCCGACCCCGCCCGCCTGCAATTGATGTGCGAATACCTTAAACCCAAGAGAATTCTGTTGATCGATCGCGATGGCACGATCAACAGAAAAGCGCCTCAAGGCGAATACATTGCGAAATGGAGTAAATTCGAGTGGATTCCCGAAACCAGACAGGCAATGAAAAACCTGGCAAAAGACGGATTCCGGTTCATAGTAATAACGAACCAGGCGGGGATAGCGCGGAAAATGATCGACCCGGACGACCTGCAAGAGATACATCAGAACATGATCGGGGAATTGGCTGAAGACGGAGTCGAGGTGCTTAAGGTTTATGTTTCACCCCACCATTGGGAAGAGAACTCTTTTATGCGAAAACCTTCCCCGGGAATGTTCTTTCAGGCAGCGAAAGATTTCAACTTGCGGATGGACCGGTGCATGTATATTGGAGATGATGAGCGAGATTGCCAAGCGGCAAGCAACGCCGGCTGTGGAATGGTTTTCGTCTCCGATAAAACCAGAGAACCACTGCTCGCCAAGCATCCAACACCGTATTTGTCGGCCAAGACGCTTCGAGATTCAGTCGATAAAATAAGAAATACCTATCTTGGATGGGAAACAGCGGCATGAGCCCCCCGCATAAACGCCTTCCGAAAGCGGTCTCGACCATCACACCACAGAGGATCAGCTTTGTGGGCGGCGGAACCGATTTGCCGACTTTCTACAAAGAGCACGATGGAGAAGTCATTAGTGCTGCGATCGACAAATATATCTATGTAACGGTCAAGCGACACAGCCCGCTATTTCAGGAAGCGTACCGATTAAGTTATTCCAAGACAGAACATGTTCAATCCCTCGAAGACATTGAAAACGGTGTAGCGCGCGAATGCCTGAAACTTGTGCGCGTAGAGCCCCCGCTTTACGTGTCTACGGCAGCAGATCTGCCTGCCTCCTCCGGGCTTGGTTCTTCAAGCAGCTTTGCTGTTGGATTGCTTCTTGCACTGCACCTTCTGAAAGGCGAGCGCGTTTCTCCGGGGCAGCTTGCCGAAGAGGCTTGTGAAGTCGAGATCAATTTATTGGCCAATCCGATCGGCAAGCAAGACCAGTATGCAGCCGCCTTTGGCGGATTAAATCATATAACTTTCAAGAAAAATGGGCGGGTTGAGATCGACCATCTTGTTCTTCAAGATAACCTGATAGATACCATATTTGAAAACAGCCTGTTGATCTGGTCAGGCATTCAAAGAGATGCATCAAGTATCTTGTCAAAGCAAAACAAGCATCTGCAAAGCAAATTGGCCGGGTATAAATCACTAATCGAAGGCAATCGAGAGTGCAAGACCATTTTGCTTCATCCACCCGACGATTTTTTGAATCAGTTCGGCGAATTGCTTGAGAAAACCTGGCAGACCAAGAAACGCCTTGAAGAGTCCATAAGCTCACCGGAGATAGACGAAATACACTCGCAAATCAAATCGTTGGGGGGGTATGGTGGAAAGTTAAGCGGCGCAGGAGGCGGAGGCTTTTTCTATGAAATAGTCCCCAAAGCAATCCACCCTGCTGTCTTGAATCTCTATGGCCCGAGCAAGGTATTGAAGGTTGCCTATGAGCCTTTGGGGTCGCGCTTGCTGTCCGAACTGTTTTGAATTACATGAGACATTAGATTGGCAATGTCATTCGTACCTGCAATACACGAGAGGCGCTAAGTGTCTATAGGACGTGATTACGCGAGTTTGTCAGCCAGAATAGTGAAGTCCAGGTTTGCACAACTCGTTGTCAATGAGCACCTGAAGTCCAAGATGTTTGCCATTCCAGTGCATCTGGCATTGGGGCATGAGGCATTTTCAGAGGCGGTCGCAGCCGCCATGCGGGACGGCGATAAGCTAATATGTTCGCATCGAAACCTGCATTATCAATTCGCTCGTGGTGCGACCCTCTTCGAGATTCTGGAAGAGTTCAAGCTCTCAGATAAGGGCTTGGCCAAGGGCAGGGGCGGCTCGATGAACCTGACGAATCCCGACGGCTCGATTGTTTATACATCCAGCATTCTCGGCAATAACCTTTGCGTCGCTGCAGGGGTGGCATTGTCAAAACGAATCAAGCGGGAAGAGGGTGTCGTTTCGGTAGTCACCGGGGACGGCGGCATGGAGGAGGGGGCCTTCTACGAGACGCTGGAGAACGCCAGAAACATGGATTTGCCGTTGATAATTCTAGTTGAAAATAACCACTGGTCTTTGGGAACTCGAATAGAGGAGCGAAGAAAACCAATCAACTTAAGCCAGTTGGCCTCAGGCCTCGGGGCAAGATACACGGCCTTGGAAGGCAATGATCCAATACAGTATCGTGATGAGCTTATGGCAGTAAGAGGAAGAGTCCATCTGCAAAGAATACCTGAGATTGTTGAAGTAAGGCTGACCACCCTGGGGGACTGGAGGCTTCAGACCGATGAGTTTCCAGGCGGAAAATTCATCAACTACCACGCAGGATCGGCGCCGAAGGTGTCATTGGACAACGGGCCAGTTCTAGGCTCGGACGCGTCCGACCCCGTGTATTTGATAAAAGAAAATCTTGGTGAACCAGGGTTTGCTCGTTTGATCGAATCAACCCGGCGATTATTTTCGGATTTTCTCACCACATGAAGTACGTATCCTGCGTGAACGAGCTTTTCAGAAATGAAATAAGCAAGTTCCATGAATTCGTCTTGTATGGCCAGAACGTCTCTGCCGGATCGTGCCTGGGAGGCTTAACGCGGGGCCTGGGAGAAAGCAAGGGATGCAGTGTATTTAATGTCCCCAATACAGAAAATACTCTGGTCGGAATCGGTTTTGGATTAATGCTGAGTGGCACTTCATCTGCTTTTTTCATGAAGCAGCAAGATTTCTTGCTTCTTGGGATTGACCAGCTCACAAATACCAATAATTTCGTAAGGCAACAGGCGCCAACGGCAAGCTTTACGATCGTAAATATTACGATGGATGCCGGCTACGAAGGAATTCAATCAAGCCTTAATAGTTTGTCGGATTTATGCGCCATCGCGAACTGCAAAGGCTATACGCTCTCATCAAAGCAGGACGCTGAACTTGTCGTTGAACAATGCTTTGCCAAACCCGGATTTAGGATTATTTCCGTTAGCCAACGGCTTTTTGCTACAGAAATACTGGACTTCCAGACCGCAATCGCAGTGCATGATGATTTTGTTGTGAGGTACCGGCAAGGAGATACCGCAACGATAGCGTGTTCAAACTTTTCACTGCCACAAGGCAAGAAACTGTGCGATCACTTCAGCCAGTCGGGGCTCGATGCTTCTCTTTACGGCATCACCGCGGCGCATCCGTGCAGCTATAAGCCGATCGTAGACGATGCAAGGAAAACAGGACGTCTAGTGATAATCGACGATTCCAAATCCTATTCGTCGATTAATGCCCTTCTGGAAATAGAAGCCTTGAGAGCCGGTGTTGGCATGGTGCACGTTGTTAAGCGACGAATGACCGAGGACTCTTATCGCCCACTTTCCGAAAGTTTCGATGTGGATGTCAGTGATGTGGCACTACATTTGAACCTGCCACTTCGAGTGGCTTAGGCTCGACCGCCCGATTCTTTCAGGCAATTCAGACGGATAATAATGTCAAATTCCCAACACCGGCGAAGCATCCAAACGTCTGCACGTAAATTTCTGCTTGATTCAGTCAAGGAGAAATATTCGTATAACTTTGAGTGGCTCGGCCGTCCCATCATTCAATATCCCCAAGACATGGTCGCGATGCAGGAGATAATTTGGAAGGTTCAACCCGACCTGATCATCGAGACAGGTATTGCGCATGGAGGCTCGCTGATCATGAGCGCATCCCTGTTAACGCTCCTCGACTACTGCGATGCGGCGGCGGACGTTCGGATGCTCGACCCTGCCAGTCCGCGCCGAAAGGTGCTTGGGATCGATATCGACATTCGCGCCCACAATCGCACCGCTATCGAAGCGCATCCCATGGCCAGCCGTATCGAGATGATACAAGGATCTTCCATCGCGCCTGAGATCATCGCGCAGGTACACCAACGCGCCCACGGCAGTCCTCGTGTTCTGGTCTGCCTTGACTCCAATCATACCCACGACCACGTCCTCGCCGAACTTCAAGCCTACGGGTCTCTCGTTACCCCGGGGAGTTACTGCGTGGTCTTTGACACGGTAATCGATGACATTCCAGCAAATATGCACTCCGACAGACCTTGGGGACCGGGCAACAGCCCAAAGACCGCTGTGCGGGAATACTTGAAGACCCATTCCGAGTTCGAGATCGACAAGACAATTGACCACAAGCTGATGATCAGCGTCGCTCCGGACGGATATTTGATGCGGGTTCGATAATTATTCCGCCGGTAAAGGGCGAGGGTGTCGCCTAGCTATCCGCTCTGGGACATACGCCCTCCCCTTCGGGGCGTTGATTCCTATTGCGACATCTCTCGTCTGTCCTGAATTCCGTCAACAGCATCTTAGATACAACGCGTAATTTTGGAATAACATGAAGCGAATACTGGTTACCGGGTCCTTGGGTTATTTGGGAAGCGTATTGACCAAGTCGCTCGCCGAGAGCGGCTATGACTGCATCGGTTACGACACGGGGTTTTTCAAGGATTGCCTTCTGTATCCACCGCCGGCCACAGAGACGATTTTCCGGGATGCGCGGGACATTGCAGAAGCGGATTTGAAGAACGTCGACGTCGTGGTGCACCTTGCCGGGATTTCCAACGACCCGATGGGAAAGCTGGATGCTGCGCGCATTTACGATCCGACCCGCGCATACAGCCTGGCTATTGCAAAGTTGTGCAAGAAACTTGGGGTCCGGTTCATTTTCGCCTCCAGTTGTTCGGTATACGGGCTGGGGGGGGAAGAACTCCTGACCGAGTTGTCTCCCACGCATCCTCAAACGCACTATTCTCTGAACAAGCTGCAAATCGAAGAAGACCTGCGCACGATAAGCGACAGGGATTTCTCGCCTATTGCCCTGCGCTTCGGCACTGTTTTTGGACCTTCACCACGCCAGCGTTTTGACGTAGTCATAAACATGCTGGCGGGGATGGCAGTGGCAAACAGAACCATCGTACTCAATTCGGACGGCATGTCCTGGCGTCCGAATTTGCATATACTGGACGTATGCCAGGCCGTACGGCGTGCCATCGAACTGGATTATCACGATGGACGGCTATTGGTGCTGAACGTCGGCGATGACGAGAACAATCTTCAAGTGATCCAGATTGCGAAGATCATTCAGCAAGCCATCCCTGGTTGTGAGTTGAAATTCCTGGCCGCCAATCCGGAACTCGACAAGGAAGGGCTCATTCGCGACCGGAAGATTAAGGGGGGAGGCGATACGCGTACGTATAGAGTTTCCTTCGAAAAAATCAAGAAAGCGCTCCCTGGTTTCGCCTGTGAATGGACGGTCGAGAAGGGGGTCAGGGAAATGGCGGAACTATTTGAACAACTTCATCTCGACATGGAACTATTCAAACGCAAGGGGTTTTACCGCCTCCAAGAGCTTGAACGTCTTTATAAAAGCGGCCGTCTCTCCGATGATTTGCATTGGCAGATGAACAAGCCCCATTAACCGCCGGGAATGAATCGCAGGTTTAATTTTGAAAAACGCACAAATCCCGCAACTCGCCGGCCCGGAAATCAGCGATTGCCTGCTTCAAGCCGGCAATTCGGCGCGGCGCCGATATCCCAAAATTCTGCATAGCCCCGGAGATGAATTTAACAGGGTTGTTAACTTCATCCTGCAAGATTCCTATATGCAACCTCATCTTCACCCGGGAGATGAGAAGATCGAAAAAATATACCTGATTCGCGGCAGGATAGCTGCGCTGTTTTTCGATGAGCAAGGCTCCGTAAGAGAGTGCACCGTTCTGGAAGAGGGAGGAGAGACACTTATTGAAGTACCCGCATTTACATGGCACACCTATGTCATGCTTTCCGAATACGCGATTACCTACGAAACAATGATGGGTGTATACGAACCCGGCACCTGGAAGAAATTTGCGGACTGGGCGCCACCCGAAAACTCCTCGGAAAGCCTCAGGTATCTTAACTTCCTGAAAAGCGCCGTGAAATACGTTGCTAAAGAGGTAATGCCTTGAAAATTTCCGGCCATCGGCATACGGCCATTGTTGTCCAAGACATGGATCTGGTTCTGAGTTTTTATATGAAACTTGGTTTCCAGTTTGAAAGACGCGATCAAGAGGTGGGGGAATTCATTTCCCATTTAATCGGGCATCCAGATACCCGGCTTGAAAGCGCTAAGCTGCGACTCGACGACGGCTATCGTATCGAGCTTATTAAGTTCATTGAACCGGCCTCCCCTGCCGCACCGAGCCAAATCGACATGGCCCGAATGGGCCTCCACCATCTGGCATTTACGGTTTCGAATATTCATGAGGCGATCGAGTTAGTCGTAGCGAACGGCGGGGAACAGATTAGCACACCAATGACTACAAATCCTGGACTCCCGTCCACTCATGCATATGTCTTGGATTGTGAAAGAAACATCATTCATTTGGCGGAAAATAATTAGAGTCTGCTCGCATTCAAGCATGAGTATAGGCCCTAGCCACGAGGGGAAAGCGTTTTGGACAATCAATCAATTGAACTGATCAACGCACACGGACCTTTTGATCATGGGGTTTGGAGGATCGCAAACCCCCAATCGGTGGAATTGCAGTTTGGCGAAAACTCACTGTTCCAATCGCGAGCGGACCACATGGTCTCAACCATCGTCAGGCATTTGAAGGGAATATACACAGTCGATCAGTTGGCTGAGAAATCGATCCTCGACGTTGGATGCTATGACGGCTGGGTTTTGACGCAAGTCTCCGCACAAATAAAGTTCAAGAGGTGCGTTGGTGTAGAACCAAGAGCGAAGAATATCCAAAAGGGCAAGTACGCGCGGGAATTATGCGGCATCCAAACCCAGTGTAGTTTCATTCAAGGCGGGTACGAAAATCTTGACGCTTTGTTTCCTAAACAGTCATTTGATATCGTAATGTGCCTTGGTATGATCCACCACGTTCCATCACCCTACAATGCGATTAAGCTCGTTTCCGAGAAATGCACAAGCTTGCTTATATTCGATTCCATGGTGATTCCGGAACTGAAAAACGACAAGTCTGATATCGAACCATTTATTAACACCAAAGACATCGTATACCGTGATCGCCCCGGCGATTGGTCCATGGCGGCTTTTAAGTATGAGAGCCCCTATTTCGATGGGAGTACCAGCCAATACCAATTGGTAAGCATTCCCCAAGAATCGTTGCTGCGGATGAGCCTTGTCGCCTCTGGTTTTCAGGTAGATCACTGCTTAATGACGGAGAAAGACTACTATCCGGAAACCTCGCAGAAGATCCGCGGCGTTCAGGAAGTTATGCTGTCCTCGACCCGGGTTCGCGATCATAACTTTATCGAAGTTGCGTGGAAGGCCGATGCCGCTGCTTACGAGAGCTTATACTGTCATGTTCTATTAAATTCTCTTACGCTAAAGTATCTTCTGAATCGATTTGAATCAAGAAATGCGACCGAATTTGTCGAAAGTCTAGGCTTGGACACGCAAGCGCTACCCGCGGAATTGCTGGCTGCTCTCGATGAGACCTTCGCCAATTTCGGAGCCATAGACAAAGATCGAACCGAAGTGCTCGAAAAATATGGAATCTTCAAAGACGGGATAGAAATTCTGTCAACGATTCCACGGGCGCCCGAGGAAAAGTTACTGCTAGAATTGGGTAAAGTAGCACTCAATAACCGGCGGCTAGCGTTGGCGGCTAAAATTTTCAAACGCATTACTCGCAAAGTGAACTCGGACTGGAGATCTTTTTACCGAGCATGCTATTTAATGTGGGTTATTGAAGACTCGCAAGAAAATATCGAAGGAGCCAAGCACTACAAATCCCTTCTTGATACTTCAAACGAACTGTTTCCGCTTAACCTAAACTCTTACAAGGGTTTTTGATGTAATGAGAATGCGGCCGCTAGTCAGCATCGGTCTACCGGTCCGCAACGGGGCAACCCTGTTGAGAGGGGCAATTGAATCCCTGCTTGGCCAGGATTACAGCGCCCTGGAGATTATCATCTCCGATAATGCCTCGACCGATCAGACTTCGGATATCTGCCGGGAATATGCGTCGAAGGATCCGCGCATCCGGTATTCTCGCAACGACCGGGACATTGGGCCAGTCGAAAATCTCAACCGGGTTTTGGCTCTGAGCAACAGCCCCTATTTCATGTGGGCCTCTCATGACGATGAATGGAAGCCTTCTTATGTCCGCAAATGCATCGAACTGCTGGAACGACATCCCGACACGGTCTTAGCGGCTGCACAATGCGTGTCCCAGGACAGTCAATCCGGCAAGGTCATGTTCACGGACCCCGGTTTGACTACAATCGGCCTACGCCCCGCAGCGCGGTTCAGGCGCTACCGCGCCGCAATTCACTCGGGTCAACACGTCGGAGGCATCTTCTATGGTGTCTACCGAAGCGCCTTCCTGGCTCGGGCGATGCCAATTCGCAACATCATTGCGACTGATCATCTGGTGCTTGCCCAGCTTTGCCTCCTCGGGGAATTCGCGACCGTCGCCGAGCCGCTGCTGCTGAAGCGCTATGGCGGGATTTCGCGCAGCTTCAAATCGATAGCCATGGGACTGGGTCTTCGTAATCCTCTATTGACGCGCTTTCCCTATCTGGTCCGTGAAGCTCATATGCAGCAGCTCATTTTTCAGTCTGGCCAGCTTACTACTTTTGAAAAAGCCTGTCTGTCATGCTGGTCGGCAAGCCACTATCTTTGGGTAAATTTTTTGGTTGGCGGCGCGAAGAACCTAGTGCCCGAGTTCATCAAAGAGCCGGTCAAGCGGTGGCTACGCCGCTGTGAGAGCAGTTAGGCTGACGCAACCGCGGCCTTATCAATAATGCCAAGCATAAGAAGCCTACTGAAACTGCTGCGAATGGTTCTCCGCCTGCCCGATACACTGGAGGCCCAGCAAAAGTTGTCGCATGGTGTGCTTGGATTGCTCGTCGCTTAGGCGGATTTTAGGATCACTTCCTATCACCAGCCAGAACAACAAAGCCAAATGATAAACCCGGGAATCAGGCTGTTTTGGAAACCGGTGCTGAAAATCATCGCGTCGCTCACTTGCCTCGTGGTTCTATTTCGATCCATTCATCCTGATGAGGTGTGGTCGATTCTGGTTGACGCCCAGGCTTGGACTTTGAGCCTTGGCCTTGTGTTGGCAAGTGGCTGCATCCTATTGCAGGTCGGACGCTGGCGAATCCTGTGTATAGCTGAGGGTTATCGACTCCCCTATGGCCTTGCGGCAAAGTTGCTGTGGATCGGCTACTTCTTCAGCCAAATACTGCCCTCGACTGTTGGGGGAGACGCCGTTCGGCTTTGGCAGGTTTCGCGCCTCGGCATGCCAATCTCGATCGCTTTTGGAACGATAGTAGCCGACCGCGTTTTCGGGATAACGGTCATGGCTCTGCTAGTACTGGCAGCGAGCCCGTGGCTGCTCGATGCCGCTTCAGGCAGACCGGAAATAGTTTCCGTACTTGTCCTCGCGGGCGGCGTTTTCGCGGTCGGGGTTCTCATTGGTCTATTCACACACCACTTTTGTGGAATGCTGAAAGCCAAGTCCCTTGCGCGCTTTTCAGCGCCCATTTCATCCGTCGGACGGATCTGTCGAGATATTCTGACCAGACCGGGGGCGACGGCCTTAGTTCTCGCTTACTCTGTTCTGGTGTTCGTGCTGTATTCGTTGGTCGCTAGCGTGGCCGCGCACTCGATCGGGATCAGTCTGCCGCTGAGCGACAGCCTCAAAGTGATCCCGGCTGTTCTCTTGATGAGCGCCATTCCAATCAGTGTCGCTGGATGGGGCATCAGAGAGGGGGCAATGGTCGTAGCACTAGGCATTTTTGGCATTGCCCCAGCTCAGGCCTTGGCCATCTCCATATTGCTTGGTTTAAATGGCGCAATTATTAGCCTGCCAGGCGCCATGCTTTGGTGGTCATTGCAGCGGCACTGCATTTCCTCGAATCGGAATACTGGTCCGGTCAGCTCTTGATCAAACCGGAATAACTACGGGAACGGAGACGCGCTGGTCATGCAGGCCGAATCAAAACGATCACTCTGGTTTGTCATTCTCACCCATCCGGTCACCATCGCCCTTGGCGTTGCCGCGCTGTTTTCCATTCGATTCCTGAATTGCCTTCCCTTCTCGGGATTTACCCGAATCTTCAATTACGAGACCGTTAGTACGCTCACCAGTTTTTTCATCTACGCGGAGGAGCCGTTTTCGTTTCCGCTGGGATCCATCAAGCGGCTGGCTTTCCCCTTTGCGGACGCCAATGTCGGAAATGTCGGGGCGATTCCGCTATTTGCGGTAAGCGTCAAAACGGTCGGCCAGCTCATCCCGTACTTTCAGACGTTCGATTATTTCATTTCGGTCGAGATCTTCTCGTGCTTTCTGACCGCATTTTTTGCCCAAAAGATTCTCCTGGCCCTGAGGGTCAATCATTCCGCATTTCGCGCTCTGGGCGCTCTTCTGACGGGAACGTCCTTTCTTGTCTTGACTCGTAGCGCGTGGCTCCAGCCTTTCTGCGTTGTCGAGTTTCCCCTGTTTACAGCTTGGATCTACGCCATGTTGCTGACCTTGCAGAGGGGGACGTGGAGACCCCGGTATGACCTTCTGATGGTAAGCCTCTTTCCTGTCGCCGCCCTGGCCGACAGCTACGCGCTCTTCGGCATGCTTTTGGGGACAGCGGCATTAATGGCCGTAGAGTTTTTCGAAGCGTACTTTGGCGATCTCGCGACTTCGCGGAATCGCCTCTTCCGTATCCTGTTTCTTTGCATTGGCGGTGCGGGCCTTAGTATTCTGAGCCTTTATCTGATCGGAATGTTTCCTCTTCCTCCTGTCCCGAAAACGTTTTCCAGCTACGATTTCGGAATAGGGGGGCGGTTTCATGGGGCGGACCTTTTTGCCCCTTGGATACCCGTAGCCAATAAGATTTATGGCTTTCCCGAGCCCTCTTTACTCGGGCGATTGGGTTTTCCTCTGAATACCGATCATCTCGACAAAGGCCAGTCCGAAGGTGTGGCATACGTCGGCACTGCGGCTCTTATCTTGTGGATGTGCATTGGGGCCATCTGGCTTTTATCGCTGCGAAAACGTTTCTCGGACAAGCTCCAACCCAACAAGCTGGTTCCATCCAGGCTCGTTCTCAATTCTCCTTGGAAGAAGATCGGATTGGCGACTCTTTTCGTATTTTTATTCAGCCTGGGATACGAACTTCACATATTTGGCAGGGCTTTCCCGGATTTTTCGGGGATGCCTGCGGCATGGATTGCCGATCGAGTACCCTCCGTTTATAACATTCGCGCGACAGGGCGTTTAGCCTCATTGATGAGCCTTTTTCTGATCCTCGAAGGAATCCGGCTTCTATACATCTGGTACACAAGAACAATCGCTTGCAATTCCGCCGTTCAATCCAGGCGATTCTCCTATTTGGGTCTCGGAATATTAGGGGCGCTCGTCACTATTCACATTTTTGAAATCGCCCCGCTTCTTCGACCCGTGCCGGTGCAGCTTTCGCACCCGGTTGGCGGCATTTTCACGGACCGGGAGATCGATATTCTTAGAGGCGTCGCCCGTGGCCACGACGTCGCATTGATAGCACCTTCGGTGAGGGCGGTTGAGACAAGATGGACTACCGAAGCGTTCAGCGCCGCCTATTATTTGGGGCTCCGGTCAAACCTTTACTACCTGGCAAGAACCCTGCCGGAGCACGATCTGCGAATTGCAAGGGACATCGACCGTGTGCTTGAAGGCGACTGGGTAACGCTTCTCCATGAATATGGAAGAGCCGTTTTTGTGATTCCCGCCGACCGCGCCGACAAGCTCCGGGCAAGAATGCAACCGGGCTTTCAGGAAACCCGGGTCGGCCCCCTCTCCGTTTGGTCGAAGCGGTAAAACCACAGTTGACAAGTCAACAGGCTCACGAAAAGGAAGACTACGATGATTGACGACAAGAACCCGGATGCAAAAAGCGTTGCTGTTGGGGCCGAAGATTTCCACCCGATCATCATTCGGAGGAACGACGGCTTCTGCGTCTATCTACCGGAGTGGAGACTGAGCGGAGAAGGTAGCTCGCTTGAAGAAGCTTACCGGCAGTTCGAAATCGACAAGAAAGCGTTCGAGGCGCGCGACCTGAAGTACGGCCTGTCGGCCGTGACCCCGGAACCCTATCCCACATTCAAGAAGAAGGCGTTGCTGCAGGAGCTGTCGCTATCGTTCGCAAAGGCGGCAACCGGCATGGGTGCGGCAATCCTGGTTGCGATTCTCCTCCTGCCCAACATCGGGGCCGCTTTCCGCAACCAGGCCAAGGCGTTCCTCCCGGCGGAGATGAGGGAACCGACGTTCTGGATTATTCAATTTCCCGCAAAAGTAAACGCGCAACTGGATCGCCTTCAGCCTGCAGAGGCGGACCAAATGCAGAGGGAGTGGGGCCGGCTGATCGAGCGTACACGCTTCGTGTGGAAACCCCTTGCCGGCGCGCCCGATAAAGCGACAAATCCGCCGCGATCAAAGTAGCGGAGGGGCGCCGCGTATGACATCGAGCGCATCGGCGAGGCTGCCGGGGGTGCCGATGTCGATGAAACTGCCGCGTACCAGGTCGGCGCGGATCGTTCCGGCCGGCAGGCGCTGCAGGTAGTCACGCTCGAGCGAAGGGTCCGAACTGCGGGCGATGTCGTCCAGGATGGCGGCCGAAATCAGGTATATCCCGGCACTGACGACGCCGGGGCGATCCGCTTCCGCATTCTTTTCAACGAACCGGTTTACATGGCGATTCGCGTCCAAATCCAGGCTGCCGTAGCGGGCGATCGATTCGACTTCCGTACATAGCAGCGATATAGCCGCATGACTGGACCGGTGGCGGGCGACAAAACCTCCCAGATCGGCATCGAAGAACGTATCCCCGTTGATGACCAAAACCGGGTCGCTCTGCAGTTGCAGCCTGGCAAAGCGCAAGGCGCCGGCGGTGCCAAGCGGCGCCGGTTCAATAATCGGCACCAGCCTCAAGCCGTCGGCAGGGCGGCGCTCCAAATAATCCGTCACCGCGTTTGCCAAGTGGCCGAGACTCAGAACCACCCTCCGGGCCCCGAATTTTCGCAGCCATTCGAGCACGTACTCGACAAAGGGTCTCCCGCCTATCGGGGCAAGCACCTTCGGAACATTGCCAAGCACGGCTTGAATGCGCGTACCGAGTCCGCCGGCGAGGATGACGACGTCAATATCCTCTAGCGCTTTTGATGCGGCCACGCCTTTAGTCACGGTGCTCGCCAGCCTGCCACGGGCCGCCGCGATATCAGGGTGACGCAAGGTATTTCAAACCCGCCACGAGAGTGCATGGATCAATTATCTCGCCATCATCAATGAGCCTGGCCAATTCTGCCCGGGGAAAAAATCGCACGCCCCGATGTCCGATATCGCCTTCGCTGACCTCCTTTGCCATGGTGCAGTCTTCTGCCAGGAACAATTGCACCCGTGCATCGAGTACACCCGGTTCGGGAGCCACCGTCCCGAGAGGTCTCAGCGAAGCTTCTCGCGCGCTCAGTCCCATCTCCTCGCGCAATTCGCGCAGCGCGGCAGCGGCGGGCGCCTCTCCCGCATCGATAAATCCTCGGGCAAGCTCCCAACGGAAATCGCCGAGGGGATGTCTATATATTCGAACGAGTCCAATCGTTCCCTGGAATATCGGCAATACGGCGACGCCGCTGATCTTGCCGGCCGCATGGTGGTGCGGCACCACGCTTAGGTAATCGACGACCTCCCTGCCGGCCGCGTCGCGGATGTGATCGAAATACACCGTAAATACCGCGTTGCCGCAGACTTGCCTCCTGGCGAGGAGCGTGATCGGAAGCTCAGGCATGGAAACTCCGGCCGACACTCCCGCTAGACGTTGCCATAGCGGGAGTTCCTGATCATGGTGAACCCCTTGATCAGCTCGCGTATGCCTGCGTCAAGGCTTACCTGCGGGCGATAGCCGGTTGCCTCGATCTTCGCGTTCGAAACGATATAATTCCGCTGATCCGGGTCCTTGCCGATCGGCGCCTCGACAAAGGTAAAGTCGGGCAGCTGTTTTCCGATCGCCGCGCACAGCTCTTTTTTCGAGATATTCGCGTCGGAGAGGCCCACGTTGTATATCTGCCCTTTCATTGCTCCATGATTTTCAATACCGTGCATGAAGGCGCGCGCGACGTCCCGAACGTGTATGTAATTGCGTTTGAAGCCGCTCTCGAACAGCACCACAAACCGGTCATGCAGGGCGCGATAGGTGAAGTCGTTGACCAACAGATCAATGCGCATGCGCGGCGACATGCCGAACACCGTGGCGAGCCGGAAACTGATCGCGTTTGGATGCTGCATCAGTTCTTTTTCGACTTTCACCTTTTCGATCGCGTACTGCGAGATCGGCCGCAACGGCGATTCCTCGGTGCAAAAATTGTTCTTGTCGCCGCTGCCGTATGCGCTGTTGGTCGTCGGCATCAAGATCAACTGCGATTCGCTTACGCTCTTCAACATCATAATGATGGCGTCGTGGTTCGTGCTCGAAGCGCCCACCGGGTCACGCGCGCACAGCGGGGCGCCGACATAAGCCGCGAGAGGGATGATGATGTCGGCTTTCGCGGCAAGCGGCTGCACCACGCTTTTGATGCGCACATCGCCGCGCACGACGTCGAAGTTTGGATGGCTGCATACGTGCGCCAGGCTGTTCTGCCCATACATGAAACTATCCAGCACCGTAACCTGATACCCGGTACTCAATAGCTCCGGGACCATGATGGAACCCAGGTAGCCCGCCCCCCCGGTCACGAGTATGCGTTGCGTCATGTCAGTAAGCTTCCACCCGTCGTTTCGAGATTGTTCCGGCAGCGGCAACCATCCAACCTCCGCGCGCTAAACACAGTCGTTCAGGATACCGCATAGCTGGCGCACCGCGGATTCCTCAAGGTCCGGGAAGTTGCCGATATAGAACCCGTAAAAATGGACATGATCGACATGCGGATATTGCGCGTACGGGTTGTCGCCCACGATTCCCTTGAGGTAGGGCTGGCGGAGTTGATTGCCCCCTCCCGCGCTGCCGCGGCGGAATTCGATGCGCTCTTCGCGCATGCGCCGCATCAGGCGCTCTGCCAACGCGGCATCGGGCTTGTTCAATACCAGGTTGAACGCGTAGTTGCTGCACCCCTCCGTCTTGAAATCGGTCCGAAACGCCTTGCCATCGATCAGTTGCAGGAAGACACCCAGGTTGCGATTCCGCTTGCGCACGATCTCGCCCAGCCGTTTCAGCTGACTGCGCCCGAGGATCCCCCCGATCTCGGTGTTGCGCATGTTGTAGCCGGGAAATGCAAAAATGAAGTCGGGATTCAGGTCAGGACAGCGCTGATGGTACGCGTCCCGGAATTCCGCGCTGTCGGATTCACGCACCATGCCATGGGAGCGCAGCAGGCGCAACTGCTGATAGACTCCGGCATCGTCGGTACAGATCATTCCGCCTTCGATCGTGCTCATGTGATGGGCATAGTAGAACGAGAAATTCGACATCCACCCGAAGCTGCCGAGCCTTTGCCCGTTGTGGGTCGCACCGTGAGATTCGCATACATCCTCGATAAGCGCTACGTTGCGCTGGTCGAGCTCGCGCAGAAGTTCATCGGTCAAAGCGTCAAAACCCTGTACATGCGTGATGAATACGGCGCGGGTTTTGGGGCTTAGCTTGGAGACTACCTGCGCTGGATCCATGCCCAGCGTACGCGGATCGATGTCGACAAATACCGGCTTGAAGCCGCTTTGCAACACCGCGGCGATGTCGGAAACCCACGTAAGCGGGGGAACGATCACCTCCCCGCCTTCGGGATAGCGCAAGCGCAGCACGGCCATACTTAGAAAATTCGCAGAGGAACCCGAATTGACGAAAACGCTGTGCTTTACACCAAGCCACGCGGACCATTCTTCCTCGAACGACCTGACATTTTTCGATTGAGTGAGAATGGGATCCGGCTGGCGCAGGTACTCGATGATGGTATCAAGGTCGTTGCGCGTTATGTTGTTGCGCATGAGGGGGAGATTCAACGGCATGGACTACGTCTCGCAGAGAAAAGCGGGCGAGCCCACACTACAACGCAGTCCGAGAAAATCATCGTGTTTGTCGATCAGGATCGAGAGGAGTCGAGGAAAATAACGCGGGAGCCGGAGAAATCGACCTTGAATGGCACCCACACTTTGATCTGAGACAGGGCTCTCTTAATGGCTTCGTGCCGATACGGCGGCGCGAGGAAAAAGAAAAACCCGCCACCGCCTGCGCCCATGAGCTTGCCGCCAAAGGCGCCGTTATGCAGGGCTGTCTCGTAAAGTTCGTCCATCCAATCGGTCGACAGGCCGGCCGCCAACCGTTTTTTCAACTGCCAGCTCCTGTCGAGCAAGCGCCCGAGTTCCTCGAAATTCCCCTGGCGCTTGACCAGGGTGACGGCTTCCGTGGCTATTGCCTGGATGTCCGTCAGTTCCTGCGTTGTTTTTCCCTGAAGAATGTTCTCGATCTTGGCCTTCGCATGCCTGTCGGCCGTACGGCTGATGCCGCTGAATCCCATCAGGACATGCTGCTCGAGACTTTGCAGATAGTCGTCCGGAGCAAGCAGTTCCTGGGTCTGCCATTTCTTTCCCGGACCCAGCTCAAGGATCTGAAATCCGCCGAAGGCCGCCATGATTTGATCCTGCACCCCGACAGATTCCTGAAGCACGTTGTGCTCGACATAAATCGCCTGTTCCGCGAGCTCCCGCTTGTCGACCAATCGGGCGCGTAATCCATGAAGCGCGTTGAGCAAGCCCACGGTAAAAGCGGAACTGGAACCGATTCCGGAACGCGCCGGAAGATCGCCGTCATGATGAATTTCGAGCCCGTCGTCGAACTTGAGGTAGCTCAGACATCCGCGTACCGCCGGATGGTGGATCTCGTCATGATCGCGAACCGATTCGACCTGGGAGTAGACGATCCTGCTTTTGTGTTCGAAAAATGGGGGCAGACGGCGCACGGAAATATAGCAGTACCGGGCAATGGCTGCCGCGAGCACCAAACCTCCGTTTCCCTCGAACCAGGCATTGTAGTCGGTGCCGCCGCCGAAAAACGAGAGCCGATAAGGCGTTCTCGTGATGATCATCGCGAACAGCCCCCGCGGCAGGTGGTGGATTGCATCGATCCGTCCGGAAACCGGGCCGACGACCCGGTCCCGGATTCGCCGCTATTTTTCATTGTAATAGTCCCCGTGTTCGACCAGCAAGGTGGAACGGCCATCCGTACGTTCAAGGGCTTGAAGGTAAGCGGGAAATATATGTTCCGGTTCGTCCAGACGGACGATGTCGATGTTCGGGCACATAAGCCGGAACGCTTCGGTGTAATCCCCTACGTGCTGATACTGCGGATGCAGCGGGCGCTCGGAACCGATGCTGGTGCGAATTATCACCTTTGGCCTGAAACCGCCATTCGAGATCAGCGGCATCTTGTCCAGGTGGTTGACGAGCTGATTGACCGCGAGCATTACAAAGTTCCAGCGCGGAAAGATGCTGATGGGGATCATGCCGCCGAGGGCGAGGCCGCTGGTCATGCCCATTTGCATCTCCTCTGCGACCGGCAGCTCGATCAGCTTTTCCCGTGGCACGTCCTTCAGCGTATTTGACATCGCGGTTCCGGGAACAGCGACGGCCTGCCCCACGAAAACGGTATTTGCGTTCGCTGCGAGAAAATCCATCGACCGCTTCAGTTCCTCGAAGTATTTCATTTCTGTCAATTCGTCTAAACGTCAGAACTGGACGCGCACGCCCGCGCCGGCATGCGGATAACGCGTTTCATAGCGGTAGTACTTGATCATGGGGTCGTTGAGCGTTTCGTATGTCAAAATCTTCTGGTTCCACGCTTCGCGCGTATCGGTGCAAACCGACTGCCCGTTGTCTTCGATGATGAACCGTATGGGCAAGTTGAAGTTGCGCGCGTACTTGATACACTCATGAGCGATACCGGTTTCGCTCGTCATCTCCCCCATGAAGCAGTGAACCCGTTCGGCGCCGCCGCGAAGCTTGACCGACAGGGCGGTTCCCAGCGCGATCGGCAGCGCCCCGCCGACGATAGCCGAGGAAAATATCCGCTGCTCCGGGAAGCACAGGGAAATCGACCTGCCGGCAAGGATTTCCTGCTTCAGCACGTCCAGCGGAACGCCTTTGAGCATGCACTGGTAGTGGCTGCGCCAGGAGCAGAAAAGCCAGTCTTCGCGCTTGACGTCCTGAAAGACGTCGATCATCTGCTTTTCATTTCCTGAATAAAGATGAACCGGCGCCCTGATCTTTGCCGAGTTGAAAAGCTCGGCAATCTCCGCTTCAAAGGCGACAAGGTCTTCGGGGGTCAGATTGGTGATCAACTTCCAATATCCAAAAAATGGTGGCGGGACATGCAGGCGGCCGCCGTGCCGCGCGCGCGCTTACCGGGGGCCATCGGCGGGACGCTTCGGCGGGCGCCAGTACCAGAGTTCGCGCCAGAACTGGAACTGGAAAGCAGCGCCCCAGCGGATAATCTGCAATTTGCGTTTTCCGCCGATGCGCTCCGGCTCCCCCGCCGGCACTTCCCCGATCCGTTTTCCCGCTTTTACCGCCCGCACGGACATCAGTGGCTCCCAGCTGATGCACGTAAAAAAAATACTTTCCGGCAAACGGTACGATTCTTCCTTGTCAAGATCGAGATCGTGAATCAGGCCGCGTTTGAACGCGCGGTAAATGACCATGGCGTCGGTATAGCTTCCGCCATGCAAGATGTTCACGGTGCGGGTGAATAGCCAGTTGCCGAATCCGGTTATGATATCGTCGTCGTCGCTGCGCGCATCGCCCAGGTAGCGGCTGCCGATCACCAAATCGTAGCCCTCGCGCATCTTGTCGAGAATTTTCGGGATCCAGGCCGGGTCGCAATTGCCATCCGGACTCAGCGTAAGTACCACGTCTCCGGTGACTTTGTCCCAAACGTCGAAATAGGCGTAGCGAATGCCCTTGCGGCGCTGGATGAACACCTCGTATCCGTGATCGCGGCACCACTCTATGGTACCGTCCTTCGAACCGCCGTCCACGACGATCAATTGATCGTACCAAGCGGGGTCGATCTTCGGCAAAATAGCCTTGACGCCATCGATTTCGTCCAGCGTCAAGGCAAGAATGGTGACAGTCAAATTGAGTTCTCCAGTGTTGAAAAGTGCCGCGCACATCAGTATAAGCATAATTTTAACACTGGGCGCTACCTTATCCATAGCTGTGAGGCAGTCTTGGGAAGGCGAGCTGGGCGATAATTGGCATATCTGCTTCGATTTGCGGTGTTTTGTGACCAATACATATGAAATGAAACGAATCAGAACTGACCTCGGCCCAATGCGTTGTGTGAATGCTCCAAATCTCTCGCGCGATACCGCGATCGGCAGCGAGCGATGAGAATCGCGTTCGATCCGCAGATTTTCTCGCTACAGCAATACGGCGGCATCTCGCGCTATTTTTTCGAGACCGCTGCGCACCTCGTGCGCATGCAAGGGGTGGAAGCGCATATTCTTGCCGGAGCGCATCAGAACGGCTATCTCGCAGCGGCTGCGCCAGGACTGGTCGCCGGCGTGCGCCTGCCGCCGCTGCCCGAGCCATGCCGGCCGCTGCTCATGCGCGCTAACCGGCTGTTGGCGCGCCACTGGCTCGCTCGCCACGGCGCCGACATCGTCCACGAAACCTACTATTCCTCCACGGCCACGGCGCCGGGCACGGCCACGGTCATTACCGTACTCGACATGATCCACGAGAAATTCCCGCATTTCGCGAGCGGGACGGAGAAAGTGGTGAGCATCAAACGGCAGGCGATCCAGCGCGCCGATCATGTCATCTGCATTTCCCAGAACACCCGCCGTGACCTGCTGCAATTGATAGACATCGAGCCAAGCAAGACTTCAGTGGTGGGTCTGGGATTCTCGCTTCAGACGTATAGCGCCCCGGGCGCGACTCCACCATTTCCGGAGCCCTACATCCTGTTCGTCGGCAAGCGTGGCAGCTACAAGAATTTCGACACCTTGCTCAAGGCCTACGCGGCGTCCACCCGCATCAATCGCAGCCACGCGCTGGTGTGCTTTGGCGATGCGCCGTTCTCGGCCGACGAACTGGCTCTCGCGCGGAACCTCGGGCTGCCCCAGGAACGCCTTCAGCACCGCGGCGGCGGCGACGCCATTCTCGCGGCGTACTACAGCCACGCCGCCCTGTTCGTCTATCCATCTCGCTACGAAGGCTTCGGCATACCGCCGCTGGAAGCAATGTCTCTCGATTGCCCGGTGGTGTGCAGCAATGCCGCCTCCCTTCCGGAGGTGGTGGGCGAGGCGGCGCAGACCTTCGATCCGGACGACGCGGATGCCTTGCGCGCGGCGATGGCAGCGGTGCTGGATTCGCCAGACACCGCGGAGCGCCTGCGCCAACTCGGACGCGAGCGCGTGCGGCTGTTTTCCTGGGACAATTGCGCGCGGCAAACACGCTCGGTGTATGCTTCGCTGTTGCAAGAAACCGGCCGAAGCCCGGCATTTTCATGAAAAAAGCGTTGATTTGCGGGGTTTCCGGACAGGATGGCGCCTACCTGTCGCGCCTGCTGCTCGACAAGGGTTACGAGGTACATGGGGCCTCGCGCGACGCCCAGGCCAATTCCTTCGCTAATCTCGTGCAGCTCGGCATACGCGGGCGGATTCAGGTGACCTCGGTCAACGTGACCGATTTCCGCAGCGTGTTGCAGGCTCTGGAAAAAATCGCACCGGACGAGATCTACAACTTCGCCGGCCAGAGCTCCATCGGCCTTTCCTTCGACCAGCCGGTGGAGACCCTGGAATCGATCAGCCTGGGCACGCTCAATCTCCTCGAGGCAATCCGCTTCAGCGGCCGGCCGATACGCTTTTACAACGCCGGCTCGGGCGAGTGCTTCGGCAATACCGAGGCGCCGGCCGATGAATTCACGCCGTTCCGGCCGCGCAGCCCCTATGCCGTCGCCAAAGCCGCAGCGTACTGGGAAGTGGCCAATTATCGCGAGGCCTACCGGCTGCACGCCTGCACCGGCATCCTTTTCAATCACGAATCGCCGCTGCGGCCCGAGCGCTTCGTCACGCGCAAGATCGTCGCCGCAGCCTGCCGCATCGCTGCCGGCAGCGGCGAGAAATTGCAGCTCGGCAACATCTCGATCGCGCGCGACTGGGGCTGGGCGCCGGACTATGTCGATGCGATGTGGCGCATCATGCAATACCCCGAAGCCGACGATTTCGTCATCGCCACCGGTGAGAGCCGCACACTGGAGGAATTCGTGCAGCTTGCCTTTACGGGCGTCGAACTCGATTGGCGCGAGCATGTACAGACCGACCCGCGGCTATACCGTCCCACCGACTTGCAACTGGGCCGCGCCAATCCGGCCAAAGCGCACCGACTTCTGGGCTGGCGCGCGCAGCACGCGTTCGAGCAGGTGGTAGGCATGATGCTCGATGCAGAACGAAACGGAAGCGCGTATTGAACCAGGCCGCTGCCCGGACGCCCCTTATCTCGATCATCGTCGCCACGTTCAATTGCGCCGATGTCCTGCCCCGCTGCCTCGCGAGCATCACGCGCCAGACCTACGCCGCGAGGGAACTGATCGTCATCGACGGCGCCTCGAGCGATGCCACGCCGGAAGTGATCAGGGCCAATGCGGCAGCCATCCGGCACTGGGAGTCCGCGCCCGATCGTGGCGTATACGATGCCTGGAACAAGGCCCTGCCGCGGGCACGGGGCGAGTGGATCGTGTTCCTCGGCGCCGACGATCGCTTTCATGACGACGGGGTGCTCGCGCGCATGGCGGGCGTCCTGGCGCGAGCCTATCCGCAAAGTCGCTTCGTCTATGGCTGCCTGGACATCGTTGCCGGCGACGGCCAGGTGATCGAGACCGTCAGGCGGCCCTGGGGGGAGCTGAAGCCGCGGTTCCTCGCCGGCACGCTCATGCTCCCGCATGCCGGATCCTTCCACCATCGCTCGCTATTCGCCGAGCGCGGCCCGTTCGACGCGAGCTTCAGGCTCGCGGGCGATTACGATTTGTTGCTGCGCGAACTGCAATCGGCGGACCCGGTCTACGTCGCCGACCAAACCGTGCTCGATATGGGCGATGGCGGCATGACCGCCTTGCCGCAAAACCTGTATCGCGGCCTCTCGGAAATCGCGCGCGCACGCGCGAACAACGGCATCCGCGCTTTTTCCCCGGTTCTGGCGCGGCGCCGCCTGCTGGCTTTCGCCGGCCTCCTGATTTTCCGCATACTGGGCAGGCGCGCATTCAATGCGCTCGCCGATGCCTATCGCCGCCTCGGCCGCCGCGAATCCAAATGGACCGTCGCCGGGCGCAAAGCGGGACCCAAGGCATGATCGTCGCCGTTACCGGTGGCAGCGGGTTCATCGGCCAACGCCTGGTTGCGCAACATCTGGCGCGCGGCGACAGCGTGCGCGTGCTATCGCGCAAGGAGCGAGTCGAAGGTTGCGAGGGCGCGAAGCTTTATCGCGGTGATCTCGGCGACGCAGCGACGCAACTGGAACCCTTTGCCGAAGGCGCGGACGTTCTTTACCACTGCGCGGGGGAGATTCGCGAACCGGGCCGCATGCGGCCTCTGCACGTAGAAGGCAGTGCGCGTCTGCTGCATTGCGCGCGCGGCAGGATAGGCCGTTGGGTGCAGCTTTCCAGCGTGGGAGCCTACGGACTGCGGCGGGCCGGCGAAATCACGGAGGCCACGCCGCTGGAGCCGGCGGGGACCTATGAAAGGACCAGGGCCGAATCCGACCGGCTGGTAGAGGGCTCGGGGCTTCCCTACAGCATCCTGCGCCCCGCCATCGTCTTCGGCGCCGGCATGCCGAATCAGTCCCTCTACCAGATGATCGCGATGATAGACCGCGGTCTCTTCTGCTTCATCGGGCGCAAAGGCGCGTCTGCCAATTACGTCCATGTCAACAATGTGGCGCACGCGCTGACGCTTTGCGCGGGCAAACCCGGGGCGCTCGGCCGTGTGTACAACCTGTCGGATCACTGCAGCATGGAGCGCTTTGTCGCGCTGATCGCCGGCGCGCTGGGCAAGCCGGAACCGCGATTGCGTTTGCCCGAAGTGTTGTTGCGCGCCTGCGCCCGGGTGCTGGGGCGGCTGCCGGGTTTCCCGCTCACGCCGGCGCGTGTCGATGCGCTGACCAACCGCTCGATCTATCCGATCACGCGCATCCGCGAAGAGCTGGGATACAGCCATCGCGTGAGCATGCAACAGGGCATCGAAGAATTGGTGACAGCATGGAAAAGCGCTCGCTAAGAAGACTGGCGCTCGTCTGCGCCAGCGAACTCACGCTCAAGGCTTTCCTGCTGGAGCCTATCCGCGCCCTGGCTAGTCACTACGAACTTACGGTCATCGCCGACAGCAACGATCGCGACCTGCTGCGCAAGTGCGGTATCCCGGTGGAGCTGATACCGGTGCCGATTGCGCGCGAGATCGCGCCGCTGCGCGATCTGCGGGCACTGGTTAGGCTGATCGCGATATTCCGCTCGAAAGACTTCGACCTGGTGCACTCGGTTACACCCAAGGCGGGGCTACTCGCCATGGCCGCAGGGTTTCTTGCGCGCGTGCCCCTGCGCGTGCACACCTTCACCGGCCAGGTGTGGGTGACGCGCGGCGGCTTGATGCGCGCTCTGCTCAAGGCTGCGGACAAGGCCATCGCGGCGCTGGCGACCCACGTGCTCGCCGACAGCCGCTCGCAACTCGATTTCATGTTGCGCCAGGGCATCACGACCGCGGCCAAGGCGGGGGTGCTGGCGCAGGGTTCGATCGCGGGCGTTGACCTCGAGCGCTTCAAGCCGGACGCGGCGGCGCGCGCGCGCGTGCGCGCCGGGTTGGGCGTGGATGCCGATGCGCTGGTATTCCTGTATCTCGGCCGCCTGCGCCGCGACAAGGGCGTGCTCGACCTGTGCCGGGCGTTCGCGCGCATCGCCCGGCCGCAGGTGCTGCTCCTGACCGTCGGTCCCGACGAGGAAGGGCTGCGCGGGGAAATGCGACTGGCTTGCGCGTCGCAGCTGCACCTGGTGGATTACACCCCCGAACCCGAGGCTTACTTCGCCGCGGCGGACGTGTTCTGCCTGCCGAGCTACCGCGAAGGCTTCGGCACGGTCATCATCGAAGCGGCCGCTGCCGGGCTGCCGGCGATCGGCTCGCACATCTACGGCATCACCGACGCGATCGTCGAGGGCGAAACCGGATTGCTGTTTCCGGCCGGCGACGTGGATGCGCTGGCGGCTGCCATGTGCCAGTTCATCGAACAGGCCGGGTTGCGCACGCGCATGGGCGAGTGCGCGCGGCGCCGGGTCGAGCGCGATTTTTCGGCGCCTGCCCTGACCGAGGCGCTGCTCGATTTCTATCGCAGCTTGCCCTTGCCATGCTGAAGCGCGCGTTCGATCTCGGCATCGCGTTCATCGCCCTGGCCTTGCTCGCCCCGCTGCTGCTCCTCATCGCTTTGCTCATCCGCCTGAGGCTGGGCAGCCCGGTCCTTTTCACCCAAACGCGCCCGGGACTTGAAGGCAAGCCATTCCGGTTCTACAAGTTCCGCAGCATGGACGATCGGCGCGACGCGGCCGGGCAGCCGCTGCCCGATGCCTTGCGGCTTAGCCCGCTGGGAAACTGGCTGCGCCGCCTGAGCCTGGATGAATTGCCGCAGCTCCTCAATGTGATCAAAGGCGACATGAGCCTGGTCGGACCGCGGCCGCTGCTGATGGAATATCTGCCCCTGTATACGCCGCGCCAGGCGCGCCGGCACGAGGTGCGTCCCGGCATCAGCGGCTGGGCCCAGGTGAACGGGCGCAACGCCGTGGATTGGGATGAGCGCTTCGAGCTGGACCTCTGGTATGTCGAGCATCGCTCCTTCCTGCTCGACCTGAAAATCATTGCGCTGACGCTGGCGCGGCTGGCAAAACCGCAGGGGATTTCGCGCAACGGTCACGCTACAATGTCGAAGTTTACCGGTACCCGGCAAAAAAAGTGACGAATAGACAAGGGATCCTGCTGTTTGGCGCAGGCGGCCATGCCAAGGTGGTGATCGACATCATCGAGCAGCAGGGAAACTATGAAATCGCCGGCCTGCTCGATGACGACCTCAAGCATCAGGGCAAACGCTTCTTCGGCTATCCGGTGCTGGGCACGCGCGCGGGGTTGCCGGCGCTCATTTCGGCGCAGCTGCGCCACGCCATCGTCACCATCGGAGATAACACCAGCCGTGCCACCGTGGCGGCGTTGCTGGATAGTGGCGGCTGGCAATTCGCCAGCGCGGTTCATCCCCGCGCCAGCATCGGCCGGGGGGTGACAATCGGGCCAGGCAGCGTCGTCATGGCCGGCTGCGTGGTCAACGTCGACACGCATCTGGGCGCTCAGGTGATAATCAACACAGGCGCCACGGTGGACCATGATTGCCGCATAGAAGACGCGGTGCATATCGCGCCGGGCTGTCACCTGTGCGGCGGCGTGAGCGTGGGCCGGGGCAGTTTGCTCGGCGCCGGCTCCACCGTGACCCCGGGCGTGAGCATAGGCTGCGAGGTCATCGTCGGCGCCGGCTCTACCGTGATCCACGATGTCGCCGATGAAGCACGGGTCTCCGGTTCGCCGGCGCGGCCTCTGGATTGAACGTGGGACCCAAAGAAAAGACCCTGGACCCGGTGCAGCACCTTGCGCTGGAGGGCGGCGCGCCCGTGCGCAAGCAGCCCTTCGCACCCTGGCCGGTTTTCGCCGAAGACGAGATCGAAGCAGCAGCCGCGGTGCTGCGCTCGGGCATGGTCAACTACTGGACCGGGGAGCAAGCGCAGGAATTCGAGCGCGAGTTCGCTCAGGTAGTCGGCGTCAAATATGCCGTGGCCCTGGCCAACGGCACGGCCGCGCTCGAACTTGCATTGCACGCGTTGGGCATAGTCCCGGGCGACGAAGTGGTGGTTCCGAGCAAGACGTTCATCGCCTCGGCAAGTTGCGTCGTGCGCGTCGGCGCGACGCCCGTGGTCGCCGATGTCGACCCGGACAGCCAGAACATCACGGCGGCGGGCATCGAAGCGGTGCTGACCGAGCGCACCAAAGCCGTCATCGTGGTGCATCTTGCCGGCTGGCCGTGCGAAATGGACGAGATCCTCGCCCTGGGAAAAGAGCGCGGCCTGTTCGTGGTCGAGGATTGCGCGCAATGTGTGGGTGCACGCTACCGCGGCCACATGACCGGCGCCATGGGTGACATAGGCGCGTTTTCCTTCTGCCAGGACAAGATCATCACCACCGGCGGTGAAGGCGGCATGCTGGTCACCGATTCGCGCGAATTGTGGGAAAAAGCCTGGTCGTACAAAGACCACGGCAAGAGCTACGCCGCTGCGTTCGAGCGCGAGCACCAACCCGGCTTCCGCTGGTTGCACGAGAGCTTCGGCAGCAACTGGCGCATCACCGAAATGCAGGCTGCCATCGGCAGGCTGCAGCTCAGGAAACTGCCGCAGTGGCTCGCCGTCCGGCGCCGCAACGCCAGCCTGCTCAGTCAAGGTCTGGCTACCGTTCCGGGGCTGCGCCTGGCCCTGCCGCCCGCGCATAGCGAGCATGCCTATTACAAGTACTACGCCTTCATCCGCCCGGAAATGTTGCGCGTTGGGTGGAATATGCAGCGTATCCTCGACGCCCTGGCGGCCGAGGGCATACCCTGCGGCGTCGGCGCCTGCAGCGAGATATATCTGGAGAAGGCTTTCGTCGATGCCGGTCTCGGCCCGAAGGAGCGGCTGCCGGTGGCGAGCCGGCTGGCCGATACCAGCCTGATGTTCATGCTGCACCCGGGGCTCGCCGAGCAGGACATGCGCGACACCTGCACCGCGCTCGCAAAAGTCATGCGCGCGGCGACGGCCTGAGCATGCATATCCGCAACTGGATGGCGCTAGTCCACGACGTGGCCGCTGCGATGATCGCCTGGTATCTCGCCTACTGGCTGCGCTTCAACACCGAAATACCGCAATACAACATCCCCAACATGGTGGGGGCGATGCTCTGGGTAGTGCCGCTGCAGGCGGTCATTTTCTTCGGCTCCGGCATGTATCGCGGCATGTGGCGCTATGCCAGCGTGCCGGACCTGCAGCGCATCGCCCTGGCCGTGGTGTTGTCGACCCTGGCGATCGCCTTGGTGCTGCTGATGCTGCCGCCGCAGCAGCCGCCGGTGCCGCGTTCGGTGATCCTGCTCGATCCGATTCTGCTGATTCTGCTCCTGGGCGGCAGCCGGCTCGGCTACCGGGTATGGAAAGAACGCCGCCTGCGCAATGTGCTCGGCTCCCCCGGAAGGCCGGTGGTGATTCTGGGGGCGGGCGACGCCGCTGCCGACCTGCTGAAGAATCTGGCGCGCGCCGGCGACTGGCGCGTGCTTGGCCTGCTGGATGACAACCCGGCCAAGCGCGGCCGCCAGATCCAGGGGGTGAACGTCCTCGGCCCGCTGGAGGACTTGGCCGAGCTTGCCCCCAGACTGGGCGTGGAGCGGGCGATCATCGCCATGCCCTCGGCCTCGCACCAGTCGCGGCGGCGCGCGCTGGAGATTTGCCGCCGCGCCGGCGTGGAAGCCCTGACCGTGCCCTCGTATCAGGATCTGATGAGCGGAAAAGTCACGGTTTCGCAAGTGCGAAACATAGAACTCGACGACCTGCTCGGCCGCGACCCGGTGCTGCTCGATGAAAGTCATCTGCAGGAATGGATCCGCGGCCGCAGCATCATGATCACCGGCGCCGGAGGATCGATAGGCTCGGAGCTGTGCCGGCAGATCGCGCGCTTCGAGCCGGCGCAGTTGGTGCTGTTTGAACACAACGAGTTTTCGCTCTACCGCATGGAGCAGGAATTCGCCGAGCAGCATCCGCAGATCGGGTTGAAATGCGTCATCGGCGATGTCAAGAACGCGGCGCGCGTGGCCGAGGCGCTGGCCGCGCATCGCCCCGAGATCGTGTTCCACGCGGCCGCCTACAAGCATGTGCCGCTGATGGAGGAGGACAACGCCTGGGAGGCGGTCCGGAACAACGTGCTCGGCACCTGGCGCATGGCCGAGGCCGCCATCGCGCATGGGGTGGAGAAATTCGTGCTCGTTTCCACCGACAAGGCGGTCAACCCGGCCAACGTGATGGGTGCGAGCAAGCGCCTGGCCGAAATCGCCTGCCAGGGGCTGCAGGCCGGGAACGCAACCCGCTTCGTCATCGTGCGCTTCGGCAACGTGCTGGGCAGCACCGGCAGCGTGATCCCGAAGTTCCGCGAGCAGATCGCGCGCGGCGGCCCGGTCACGGTCACGCACCCCGAGATCACGCGCTATTTCATGTCGATCCCGGAAGCGGCGCAACTGGTGCTGCAGGCGGGACTGATGGGCGCAGGAGGGGAAATATTCGTGCTCGACATGGGCGAACCGGTGAAAATCATCGACCTGGCGCGCGAGCTCATCCGGCTGTCCGGGTATGGCGAGGCGGACATCGGCATCGAATTCATCGGTCTTCGCCCCGGCGAAAAACTGTACGAGGAACTGCTCGCCGACGACGAACTCACCCGGACCACGCCACACCCCAAGCTGCGCATCGCCAAATCGCGCAGCGCACCGGATGCTTACTGGATGAAGGAACTTCTTGCCTGGCTGCAGCAGGGCAACCCTGTAGCCGACCAGGTGCGGCGCGAGCTTGCCGTGCGCGTGCCCGAGTACACCCCTCAGGCTACATCGGCTGCTGCAATTCCCGAAAGCCCTGCAGCGCCCCCGCAAGACTGATTACTGCAGCCAACTATCTACCGGCTGTTCTTCCAGCGCAAGCCCCTATCAAGTGTGCGCCGCTTGCAACAGCGCTTTTTCAGCCCATTTATTCAGGCTTTGGCCGCTGCGCGCGCTGGCCTTGACTGCGGCGGCATGCACTGCCGGATCAACGCGCAACATCAGGCGGCCGCTGGCCGGTTTTTCCGCCGCTTGACCGAGCTGCTCGCAGGCAACAATGTAGCTATCCACAGCCGCGTGCAATGCCGCCTCAAATTCAGCAATCGATGCGCCGTGAAATGTGATGATATCGTCGATGTCGAGCACCCGCCCAACGATGATCTTGTCTTCAGTATCGAAGTCCATGCGGGCCGTGTAGCCCTTGTAACTCATGCTGTTCATGCTGTTACTCCAATTTTCTCCAGAAACTCGCGCGCGGCCCTGATGCGGTAGCGCAGCGCCTCTTTGCCAGGATGCGGGCGGTGAAAGTTAGCTTTGCGACCCTTGTGTTCGAACGTTACAGCAGATCCCGGGCCCTCAATCACACGGCATCCGAGCGCCACCAACAGAGCTTCGATGCGCACCCATCCGATGTTGCCGTTGACGGGGTCAGCCCTCAGAGCATCAAGGGTCTTCCGGTGCTTGCCGTTCACGATTTTATGATAGCACTAATCCAGAATACTGCAAGCATATTCATGCTACCCAGGCGCCTGCGCTCGATCTCCCGGAACGCGCTTGCTCGCATCGGTGTACAAGGGGGTCGCCGCAAGGAGGTCACCGACCGCTTGATCGAGTACGCCGCGCAAGCTACATCGGCTGCTGCAATTCCCGAAACGCTTGCAGCGCCGCGGCCAGGCTGATATCGGCGCGCATCGCGGCTCTCGGGCTGCAACAGCCGGTAGGACACCCCGACCACCGGCCCCGGCGTAGTACCGGGCTTCTTGAACAGCGGATTGAGAACGACCCTGCGGGTCGTGTCAATCCTTATGGGTTATGATTGTCACACCTTGTGTGATATTATGAGTTTATAGGCATGGAGGGGGATCGGCTTGAAGGTTTTCAAAAACGCATGGTTCGGGCGCTTTGCCCGGAGGGAGAGAATTTCGGCTGATGCGCTTTGGGATGCCGTCGAGCGTGCGGAAAAGGGACAGATCGATGCGGACTTGGGCGGTGGTGTCATCAAACAACGGATTGCCCGTCCAGGGGAAGGCAAGTCCAAGGGTTACCGTAGCATCGTTCTTTTTCGCAAGGGGGAGACGTCGTTCTTCGTGTATGGTTTTCCCAAAAGCGAACTCGGCAACATCCGTGAGGATGAAGAGGAGCAGTTCAAGAAAATGGCCAAGCACGTCCTGTCCCTGACAGAAGCGCAGTTGAGCGAGCTGGTTGCAAACGGACAGTTTAAGGAGGTTGCAAAAGATGGCTAAGAAATATCGCAGTGATGCCTTCGCTGCCATCCATGAAACGATGGAGGCGCTGCATGATGTGGGCGCGATCGACAAGCAGACGATGCGTGAGTTTGACGATACCTGTCTGACGCCCGTGCACATACTCAGTCCTGATGAGATCAAGTCGCTTCGAATGCGCGAACACATCTCCCAACCGGTTTTTGCCCGTTACCTGAACGTCTCCAAAAACTTGGTTTCCGATTGGGAGCGCGGTGTCAAGAAACCGGGTGGACCGGCCTTGCGTCTGCTGACCGTGATTCAGAAAAAAGGGCTCATGGCGATTGCCTGAGCGAAGACTCAGCTTGGCCACCCGTGGTGCCCGGGCCGGGACTGCGCGGCAGTTGCAAGCGCTGCTTGGCCAGCAGGGCTGGTGCTCAAGGTCAGCATCCAGGGCATGAACGTCAATCGGCGATGTCAAGAACGCCGCGCGCGTGCCCGAGTACACCCCGCGGGCTACATCGGCTGCCGCAATTCCAGAAACGCCTGCAGCGCCGCGGCCAGACTGATATCGGCCGCATTGCGGCTCTGCGGCTGCAACAACCGGTAGGGCACGCCCCAGGGATGCCAGCGCGTCGCGTCCGAGTCGCCGAAAAAACACAGGATCGGCTTGCCCAGGGCGGCGGCGATGTGCATGGCGCCGCCGTCGCTGCAGATCACGTAATCTGCAAGCGACAGCGCCGCCGCCAGGTCCCTGAGTTCCTGCGTCGGATAGGCCGTCAGCGGCAGATTGCCGGCCGCGTCCATGATGGCCTGCGCCTTCGCGTCGTCGCCCGGATGCTGCGGATGATCGGCCGCGCCAGGCGACCAGAGCAGGAGAAAATCCGCCTCCGCGGCCAGCGCCTGTATCAACTCGGCATAGCGCCCGGCCGGCCAGCGCTGGCTGGGCTTGCGCGCGCTGATATGCAGCGCGATCAGCTTGCGCCCCGGGTCGCGCGTGCCTAGCGCTGCACTCGCTCGCGCGCGCGCCGCCGCGTCCACGGTCATGCTGATCTTGCCCGGCGCGCTCTCGATGCCGAACAGCTTTGCCAATCCAAATACGTGTTCCACTTCATGCTTCGCACCTGATGCATCCTGGGGCAGGGCAAGATCCACCAGTCCGGTGGCCTCGGCATAGCCCGCGACATGCGCCGGCGCGATCCAGCGCGCGAGGAGCAGCGCGCTCGCGCCCGGATGGGGAGAGGCGAGCAACGCATAATCGAAATGCTGCGCGCGCAGCTTGCGCAGCAGCAGCAATTTGTCCCAATAGAGGGCCGCGCGGCTCTGTCCGGGCAGGCGGTGCTTGGCCTTGGCATAGGCGTACACCGCGTCCAGATCCGGGTGTCCTTCGAGCACCTGCCGGTTGTACGTGTTGACCAATGCGGCGATATGCGCACCCGGATGCCGCCGGCGCAGGGCGCTGATCAAGGGCGTGGTGCAGACCAGGTCGCCGATGTTGTCGCGGCGGATCACCAGGATTTTTGGCGCCTGCCTATCCAGAACACTCATGCCGCGCTCGCTAGCGTTTGCAGTATCCGCGCCAGGTCCGTGGCGCGTTGTGCCCAGGTAAACCGGCGTGCCTTGGCGCGCACCCGCGCTGACAGCGCGCGCGCAAGGTCCGGATCCGCGGCCAGCCGGCGCAGCGCGGCCGCGAGCGACTGCGGATCGCCAGGCCGGACCCACACCGCTTCGTCCTCGGCGAGAATTTCACGTACCGCGGGCAGATCGCTGGCGACGATGGCGCAGCCCGCCGCCATATATTCGAACAATTTGATCGGCGAAGTAAACGCGCTGTCCGGATCGTCGCGATTAGGCAGCACGGCGATGCAGGCCTCATCCAGCGCCTGCGCCACGCGCTGCGGCGAGACGCGGCCGGGAAACTCCAGCTTCGCGCCTCCGGCCGTCATTTTCCCGCGTAGCCGGCCGATGCTTTCTTCGTCGCCGCCCAGCAGCGTAATGTTGAAGCCGGGAAGCTCGCGCGCCGCCGCCACCAGGTCGTCCACCCCTTTCCAGCCGAAAAAGCTGCCGGCGTAGACAATGCGCCCGCCGCAGCGGGCCCAGTCCTTTTCCGGTATCAGACTGCGAAACTCGACGCCGTTGGGTATGACCGCGATACTGCGCAGCGGGTCATAGCGCTCGCGCAGGCGTTCCGCAGTCGCGCGAGAATTCGCCACCACCGCCTGCGCGCCCTGTACCACCAGACGCTCCAGCGCGGCAGTCTGCGCCTGCCGCCGCGCAGGCACGGTATCGGCAAACACTTCGTGCGCCTCGTACAGCAGCGGAATACGCGGAAAGCGCTCAAGCAGCGACTGCGCGATTTTCAGGTGCCGCACCATGATCGCGTCCGGGGGTCGCGTGCGCAGATGCCGCGCCAGGCGCGCGGCGAAGAACCGGTTCGAGTGGATGCCCTCCAGCGGCCAGGGCAAGTTGCGCGACAAGGGCGTGAGCAGCACGTTCCGCGGCCGGGCGAGATCGCTGGCCTCGAACGGATCGCCGCCGCCGGGCGCATGACACAGATCGACGTCCATGCCAAGCTCCGCCAGCGCACGCACCGTATTCACCACCTGCAGGCCGCGCGCCCGCGGCAGCGGCAAGGGCTCGGGAAATGCGTAGAGCAGCTTCATGTGCCGCTGGCGCTCATTGGCTACCGGCCCTCACTTTGACCTTCGTGTCAGCTCGTCGAGTTCCTGCTGCACCCAGGCGTGCCCCGGCAGAAATGCGCGCCGCTCGCTTTCGCTGTCGTCGATGTAGCGGTCGAAATCGCGCGTGCTCACCTTGCGGCCATAAGCGGACGAACCGGCGCGGCCCGCGGGGAAGATGGCGTCGAAGGCGACAGCGCCGACCTCGTGATTGAAGTGCCCGGCGTCCTGCCACAGCCGCCGCGCCATGGGTTTCCCGGCGCGGACGCGCTCGGCGTTGACCTCGCGGTAGCCATAGAAGTCCCACACCTCGATCAGCGGCGAATCCGGCCCCGCTTCTTCCTCGACCAGCGAAACGATGTTCCACAATTCGCTCCAGCGCGCCTCCAGCTCGCCGCATTGTCTTTCCATTTCGTAGTGCAGCACGTGCTTGGGATAGATTAACAGGACCAGCCTGACTTTCTTTTCCAGCGCGAGCCGGACGATGCCGCGCAGGCCCGCGGTCGAGGCGTCCGCCGGCGGCCTGGACCGGTTCACCCGCCGGGCGTCGAATCCGCGGTCCGGTTGCGGCGCTTTGCACAGGTGGCTGCGCAGTTCGTTGGCGAAATTGACCATGATGTCTTCGTCGTTGCGTATTTTTTCCTCGAAACGCTTGAAATACCACATACCCTCGGCGGTGACACGCGGCTTGCCGTCCTGGCGGCGCACGGTCTCCCACGAGGCGCTGAGGGCATTCTGCGACAACAGCAGCTTGGCGTAATCGACGTCGCCGAGGTTCGCATAGCCGGCGCAGGACGCCGCCGCGCTGCCGGAGGCGCCCAGCACCATGCGCTTCAGGCCGGGCTGCGCCAGCGCGAACAGGGCGTAGCAATAGATTTCCGGCCACGCGCCCCCGGACACTGACAGATTGTAGGGCTTGAGCCTGCCGCCGCCGGTAAACCCGGCATGCGTGGCAGGCAGCCCGACTTCAGCGTAGGAACTGCCCAGAATGACGGCTTCCGGACGCAGCTTCCGCACCAGCGCGGACTTCACCAGGCGCTCGTTCCGGGGGAAGCGCGGCTTGTCCAGGTTGAAGCCGCGGATCTCGACATCGCGAAAATACCAGAACGGATCGACGATCCGGTTGAACGCGCCGGCCGATGCGAGCAGCAGCAGCAGCAGGACCAGGAGAGCGAGCGTATAGCGCTTGGGGCTCATGTCAGAACTGGAAGTAAATGAACTCGCTGAACCCGGTGATCGCCAGCAGGGCGTAGATGCCTAACCCGGCCGTGATGGCGAGCCAGGCGAGGTTCGGCTTCCATGTCCATCTGCCCGGCGTAACCGGGGCATAGCCCGGCGACACCAGGCCGGGCCGGTGCGCAGCCATGATTTGCTGTGTATTCGGAAACGCCCAGCAGACCAGCAGCAGGATCCACAGCCAGTTGACCTGCCCGCCCCCCCCGAACAGACTCATCTCGGCGAAGCGCACGCCGTGCTCGATCAGCCACCTCCCGAAGGCGCCCCAGTACCTCAGCCAGCGCTCCGGCAGAACGAAGCCGTTCAACCCCGCCATGCCCTTGAGCATGACCAGCGCGGCATTGAAGTCGGTCGCGCGGAAGAACACCCAGGCCACGACCACGGCGGTGAAGGTGAGCAGTCGCGCGAACACGCGCCAGCCCGGCAAGCGCTCCGGCTCGAAGTTTAGCGTCTGGCACGCCGACCTCCAGCCATGATTGAGCGCGAGATAGACGCCGTGCAGCGCGCCCCAGCAGACGAAGGTCCAGCCGGCGCCGTGCCAGAAGCCGCCGATCAGCATGGTCAGGAACAGATTGAGATGACGGCGCGCAGCGCCCTTGCGGTTCCCGCCGAGTGGAAAATAAAGATAATCCCGCAGGAACCGCGACAGGGTGATGTGCCAGCGCCGCCAGAAGTCGATGATGCTCGCAGCCTTGTAGGGCGAGTCGAAGTTGAGCGGCAGCAGGATGCCGAACATGCGCGACAGCCCGATCGCCATGTCCGAATAGCCGGAGAAATCGAAATAGATCTGGAAAGTGTAGGCGAGCGCCGCGCCCCACGCGTCGAGCAGGGTCGGCGCGGCGCCGGCGGCAGCCGCGTTGAAGGCCGGCGCCACGTATTCGGCAACGCCGTCGGCGAGCACCGTCTTCTTGTACAGGCCGATCAGGAAAATGCTCAGGCCGACGGCAATGTTTTCCCATTGCAGGCGATACACCGCGCGGTCGCGAAACTGCGGCATCATTTCCCCATGGTGCAGGATCGGGCCCGCGATCAGATGCGGAAAGTAGGTCACGAACAGGCAATAGTGGATGAAGTTGTATTCCTTCGCCTCGCCCCTGCGGGCATCGACCAGGAACGCGATCTGGGTGAAAGTGAAAAAGGAGATGCCGAGCGGCAACACGATCTCCGCCGCGAGCGGTGCGGCGGCGAGCTTGCCCAGGTTCGCGAGGAAGAAATTCGTGTATTTGTAGTAGCCGAGCAGCAGCAGGTTGGCGGCGACGGCCAGGGCCAGAAGGCGTCCGGCCCGCGGCTCCCGGCCCGCGGCGTGCAGCCGCGCGAGTTTGGCGCCAAACGCGAAGTTGCAGCCGATCGAGGCCAGCAGCAGGATCACATAAGCCGGATTCCACCAGCCGTAAAAGAAAATCGAACTTGCGGCGAGCCACGCAGCCGCGAGCCTGTGCGCGCGCCTGCCGACAAGGAAAAAACCGAGCAGCGCGGCCGGCAGAAACAGGAAGATGAAAGGAAAGGAATTGAACAGCAAGACAGCGTCCCGCTTCCTGGTTGACCGCGTAATTGACCGGCAGGTGTCCGGATAGCGCCCCTGCCCGGGGCAAAATCAGGTTTGACCAGCCGCAATCATACGCGAGCACGGCATCCGTCGCAGCCTGCGCCGCAATATCAGAGCCATAAGCATGATCGTCCGAATTCCGGATCGGCCCGCTCGGGTGCGGACGCCGGCGCGCGGCAAATTCCAGCGGACTGCGCCCCGAGGCTACCAACCCGCCCCGACCAGACGAGCCAGTTCGTAGAGTTCCGGCTCGACCCAGGGGTTACGCGCAAGGAAATCGCTGCGCTCGCGCTCGACCGCCTCGACCAGACCATCGAAATTGCGCGTGTCGACGCGGTGGCCGTAGGCGCGGCCGGCGGAAAAGATGGAGTCGAAGGCGGCCGCGCCCACCTCGTGGTTGAAATGCCCGTTGTCCTGCCACCAGCGCTCGCGCATGGCCTTGCCGGCGTGGACACGTTCCGCATTCGCGTCACGGTATCCGTGAAAGTCCCAGACCTCGACCGGTCCAGCCTTGCCGCGCGCCTCCTGCTCGACCACCGCTGCGATTTTCCAGAGCTCGTTCCAGCGCGCCTCGATGCCTTCGCAACGCCGCTCCGCCTCGTAGTGCAGCACGTGCTTGGGGTAAGGCATGAGACTAAGGCGGATATTCTTCTCGATTGCCAGGCGCACGAGCTTGCGCACTCCTGCCGTCGCGGCGTCAGCGGCCGGCGCGGACCTATCGACGCGCTGCGGGTCAAGCGCCCGCGCCGGGTGCGGCGAGCGGCAGAAGCTGTCGCGCATCAGGTTGGCGAAATTGAGCGTGATATCTGTGTCGTTACGGATTTTCGCTTCGTAGCGCTGCATGTACCACATGCCCTCGCGGGTGACGAGGGGCACGCCGTCCTGCTTGTGCAGGGTATCCCAGGAAGCGCCGAGCGCGTTCCTCGAGAACAGCAGCCTGGCATAGTCGGGGTCACCGAGGTTGGGAAAGCCCACGCAGGAAGCCTCGGTCATTCCGGAGAGGGGCAAGATGACGCGCTGCACGCCGGGTTGCGCCAGCACGAACAGGGCGTAGCAATAGACCTCCGGCCACTTCGCTCCGGAAAGGCCGAGGTTGTAGGGCACGAGCTTGCCGGCGTCGGTGAATCCGGCGTGCGTGGCCGGGAAGCCGACCTCGGCGAAGGAGTTGCCGAGAATGATTGCCTGAGGTCGGATTTTGCGCACCAGGGCGGATTTCACCAGACGTTCGTTGCGGGGGAAGCGCGGCTTGTCCAGGTTGAAGCCGCGGATCTCGACATCGCGAAAATACCAGAACGGATCGACGATCCGGTTGAACGCGCCGGCCGATGCGAGCAGCAGCAGCAGCAGGACCAGGAGAGCGAGCGTATAGCGCTTGGGGCTCATGTCAGAACTGGAAGTAAATGAACTCGCTGAACCCGGTGATCGCCAGCAGGGCGTAGATGCCTAACCCGGCCGTGATGGCGAGCCAGGCGAGGTTCGGCTTCCATGTCCATCTGCCCGGCGTAACCGGGGCATAGCCCGGCGACACCAGGCCGGGCCGGTGCGCAGCCATGATTTGCTGTGTATTCGGAAACGCCCAGCAGACCAGCAGCAGGATCCACAGCCAGTTGACCTGCCCGCCCCCCCCGAACAGACTCATCTCGGCGAAGCGCACGCCGTGCTCGATCAGCCACCTCCCGAAGGCGCCCCAGTACCTCAGCCAGCGCTCCGGCAGAACGAAGCCGTTCAACCCCGCCATGCCCTTGAGCATGACCAGCGCGGCATTGAAGTCGGTCGCGCGGAAGAACACCCAGGCCACGACCACGGCGGTGAAGGTGAGCAGTCGCGCGAACACGCGCCAGCCCGGCAAGCGCTCCGGCTCGAAGTTTAGCGTCTGGCACGCCGACCTCCAGCCATGATTGAGCGCGAGATAGACGCCGTGCAGCGCGCCCCAGCAGACGAAGGTCCAGCCGGCGCCGTGCCAGAAGCCGCCGATCAGCATGGTCAGGAACAGATTGAGATGACGGCGCGCAGCGCCCTTGCGGTTCCCGCCGAGTGGAAAATAAAGATAATCCCGCAGGAACCGCGACAGGGTGATGTGCCAGCGCCGCCAGAAGTCGATGATGCTCGCAGCCTTGTAGGGCGAGTCGAAGTTGAGCGGCAGCAGGATGCCGAACATGCGCGACAGCCCGATCGCCATGTCCGAATAGCCGGAGAAATCGAAATAGATCTGGAAAGTGTAGGCGAGCGCCGCGCCCCACGCGTCGAGCAGGGTCGGCGCGGCGCCGGCGGCAGCCGCGTTGAAGGCCGGCGCCACGTATTCGGCAACGCCGTCGGCGAGCACCGTCTTCTTGTACAGGCCGATCAGGAAAATGCTCAGGCCGACGGCAATGTTTTCCCATTGCAGGCGATACACCGCGCGGTCGCGAAACTGCGGCATCATTTCCCCATGGTGCAGGATCGGGCCCGCGATCAGATGCGGAAAGTAGGTCACGAACAGGCAATAGTGGATGAAGTTGTATTCCTTCGCCTCGCCCCTGCGGGCATCGACCAGGAACGCGATCTGGGTGAAAGTGAAAAAGGAGATGCCGAGCGGCAACACGATCTCCGCCGCGAGCGGTGCGGCGGCGAGCTTGCCCAGGTTCGCGAGGAAGAAATTCGTGTATTTGTAGTAGCCGAGCAGCAGCAGGTTGGCGGCGACGGCCAGGGCCAGAAGGCGTCCGGCCCGCGGCTCCCGGCCCGCGGCGTGCAGCCGCGCGAGTTTGGCGCCAAACGCGAAGTTGCAGCCGATCGAGGCCAGCAGCAGGATCACATAAGCCGGATTCCACCAGCCGTAAAAGAAAATCGAACTTGCGGCGAGCCACGCAGCCGCGAGCCTGTGCGCGCGCCTGCCGACAAGGAAAAAACCGAGCAGCGCGGCCGGCAGAAACAGGAAGATGAAAGGAAAGGAATTGAACAGCAAGACAGCGTCCCGCTTCCTGGTTGACCGCGTAATTGACCGGCAGGTGTCCGGATAGCGCCCCTGCCCGGGGCAAAATCAGGTTTGACCAGCCGCAATCATACGCGAGCACGGAGCGATCGTGGCGCACGCCCGGGAAAAACACAGAGTCGACTCATGGCCGCAGCCGTCACGCCATCGCGGCGGCAGCAGGAAGGCCACCAGAGGTTAACTCGCGCGGCCCTGCATAGTATCTATCCTTTTCGCTTCTTCGTGAATCGGGCAACCAGAATATCGCCGTAGAGAAGGATGTCGTGAGTCAGCAGGTCGTAGAGTTGGGGGGGGAAGAAGCGGCGGCTCGCGGTGCGCACGATGGCCGAAACGAGATGATCCTTCAGTTTCGGCCGCCGAGCGTAGCGGTTGGCGCCTAGTTCCACGAGCTCAAGGTCGTTTAGGAAGGCCATATACATCAGCCAGTGGAAGGGGATAGGCATGATGTGCGCCTGGAAGCCCAGTTCCAACTGACGTTGCCAGCGGCAGGCGAGATCGTCGAAATGGGGCAAGTAGCCGGTGGTGAAGAATTTGGACCTGGCATTGGTGGATAGCACGTTGGGGGTCGTGAGAATCACTTCCCCTCCCGGCGATAGGATGCGTGTCAATTCCCGGACCAGATGAAAGGGATTTTCCAGATGCTCGATGCACTCGATGCAGAGTATCGAGTCGAAGCTGTCATTCTCGAACGGCGTTGCTTCCCGCAGGTCCGCACGCACGAAGCGGGCTGCCGGCGCGGTGACCGCTTCCGCGTTGATGTCTGCGCTGGTGACATTGCTGAAGCCTTCATTCATCAGCCGGGTTGTCATGGCCCCGGCGCCGCAGGGCATGTCAAGCACGTGGGCATCCTTAGGTGCTGAGATCATGCGGAAAGACAGGGCGTGGGTGTTGGGGGAAGCCATTTCACGAACGCCCTGGAACTCGCACTTGACGCCCAGGTCAATGGTTTCGAGCGGGTGATAGATCATGGAAACTCCAGCAGTCCCTGCGTCGGTTCGGGTAGTTCGCGCCTGAGCGTGGCCGCCTGCTCCAAGCTGGAGCCCGAGCCGGAGCGCGACTCGGCATCACCCCATCCGTTCTCCCGGGACACCCGGGTGAAAATGGCGCGCAGGCGCTTCAGTTCCTGGCGGATATGGCGCGCAGTTCGGCTCAGCAGCGGAAGCCGTGCCTTGAGAATCTTGTGTAGCGCTGACAATGGCTGCATGAAATCGTCGCCGAAAATGCGCAGGCAAACGCGGCTGCGCTGCAAGCTACGCCGCCTTGATGCCCTCGATGATGATGCAGTCGCCGAACAGCACCGCATCCGAGGTCACGCCATGATCGGGAAAGCCGCGCTTCTTGATGTTCCTGCGGATGATACCCGCGATCCAGTTCTCGAATACCCGTTTGACCCATTGGGGCTTCCGCAGCAGCTCGTTAGCCGCAACCCGGGCGATCTTGACGCCGCCGCCCATGAGAAAGTAGTGCAGCTGCCAGAAGTAGATCGGGGCGATATGCGCGTCGTCGATCGGATGCACCAGAACCTTGTCCGGCTCCTGCATCAGCGGGCGGAAACGCGGGAAATAGCCGGAGACCAGATATTTCAGGCGCGCATCCACGGAAAACGTGTTGGGCGTGCTGATGTAGAGCTTGCCGCCCGGCTTCAACACGCGGCACAACTCCTTGGTGAAGGTCCAGGGATTGTCGAAATGCTCGATGCCTTCGATGCTGAACACGTAATCGAAGTGGGCGTCCGGAAACGGCAGCGGGTTGATGACGTCGTGTCGCTGAAAGCGCACCCTCGGGTCCTGAAGGCGGAAAGCTTCGGCGTTGATATCCAGACAGTCGATGTCCGAGTAGCCTCGTTTGAGCAGCTCCAGCGCAAATGCGCCATGGCCCGCGGGGACGTCCAGGATGCGTCCCGGCGGCGCGGCGCGGAACAATTCCAGCACCGCGGGATACAGGTCGCCCACGGCAATCGCGGGTATGTTTTCATCCGAAGGTGCATTCATGGCCAGGACGGGTCCATCATTTGCTGCAATTGCTCGGCGATTCGCTCCAGAGCGAAATCCTGGGCCATCGCCTGCGCGCCTTGCGACCACCGCGCGAGGATAGCGCGGTCATTGAATGCGCGAATTATAGCATCGGCCAGCGTTTCGACCTCCCCGACACCGACCACCACACCTGCGCCGTATCGCTCCACCCAGTCCGCAATACCGGCGCCATTGCTGGTGACGGTGGGCGTGCCCACCGCCGCGGCCTCCGCCGTGGCCATATTGAGGCCTTCGCAAAGGCTTGGATTGACGTGCAGGTCAGCCGCGGCGAAGTGCTCGAATACGGTGATTCCGTCGAGCCTGCCGGTTGCGGTGACCGTTGCGCGCACGCCGGCGGCATCCAACGTTGGCCAGACCGCGCTATCGGTCCAGGGATTGTGCGGTCCGCACAGCAGCCAGCGCGCTTGCGGCTGCGCGTCGATCACCTTTCGCCATGCGCGCGCCAGTAGGTGCAAGCCCTTGCCTTGCTGGTTTAGGCTGAGCGTTACGACTAGCGGCGCGTCGGGAGAAATGCCATGGCGTTCGCGCAGCGCCGCCGAAATGGCCTTGCGCCGCAAACCAACATCGAGCAGAGCTTCGCGCGGCGCCACCAGATGGCTGGGGCACATGTGAATGCGTGCCTTCGACGCGCCGTCGCGCAGCAAAACCCGCTCCAGCAGCGGGGACACCGGGCGCAGCACCTCCGGCGCCGCCAGGGACGCCTTGATTAGGCGGTCGGTGAGCCAGGTGCGGCGCTTGCCGTACGCAGCCTGCGGGCAGTCGAGGATGTCGCCGCCGATATAGCCTACGATCAGCCGCGTGTGCGCCAGCCCGAGCCGCTTCAGGAAGGATGCAGGGATCGCATAGGTGAAGCCGTCGCTGCATATCGCCACGTCGGGGCCAAAGTGTTGCAGGGCCGCGCGAATTACCCACATGCGGTGCACCAGGTTGCGGCCCTCGAAAGCGCGGCGGAACAGGCGGTCCAGCGGCCAGGTAGCCAACTTTTCCGCGCCGCGCCGCGGATCGTACCAAAGCGTCGCAATGCCATCGCCGGGGTCGCGAAAATGGTCGGAAAACCAGCGCGCGCCCTGGGGCAAGTCGCGCTGTTCCTCGAACACGCAGACTTCGTGGCCCAGGTCGCGCAAGCGCAACAACATGGCGTACTCACCGCCCCAGGATTTCGGATGCAGATAAAGAATCTTCATTTCAGGCCCGACCTGCCACGACTTCGCGCGCGAGGTCGATCAGCATTGGGGCAATACGCTGGGGCGCCAGCCTGTCGCTGATGGCACCGCCTGCGAACGGCGGCACGCCGCTCGCGAGGAAGGCTTCGATGGCACGGCCCCAGGCCTCGGGATCGCGGCCGGGCACGATGGCCGCTGCACCCACCTCCTGCACCCACGGGCCGGCGCCGACCATGTCGCTGGCAATGGTATGGGTCTCGACCATTGCCGCTTCAATCACCCCGTAGTTGAAGGTGTCGATCACAGATGGCGCAAGTTGCAGGTCGGCGGCGGCGAAATAGCGCTTGACCTCGCGGATATCGATGTTGCCGGCAAAAATCACTTGCGCAGCGACGCCTTCTTCGGCGGCGATTCCGGCCAGATGCTCGCGGTAGCTGCCGAGCCCGGGGACTACCCGGTCGCCGCCGCAGAGCATGAGATGCAGCCCGGCGCGGCGCCGCGCGGCGCGGGCAAACCCGCGTATGGCGAGGTCCAGGCCCTTGACCGGAACCAGGCGGCACATCGTGACCAGCAACCGCTCCCCCGGCGGGATGTGCCATTTTGCGAAAACCTCCGCCCGCGCGCGCGCCTTGAACGCCGGCATGTCTGTTATCGCGTCGATGCGCATCCAGCCGGTGATGTGCAATGGCACCACACGAATGCGGTCGGGCGCGCAGCCTCCGGCGACCAGCGCATCGCGGGTAACGAATGAATTTGCCCGGACCAGATCGGCGCTGCGCAGCACCCACAGCTTGACCGCCTCCTTCCAGCGGCTCGCCGGCCGCCCGGGAAAAGCGAGCGGGAGGCGCAGATAATCGCTGTCGTGGATGCACACCACCCAGCGCAGGGGCATAAAGCGCGCGAGAATGGCGACGAAAAACCCGATCCAGTCGCCCTCGACAAAATACAGATCGCAATCACGGGTGGCGGCGAAGTAGCGCGCCATTGCGACAAGCGTAGTAAAGAAGCGGCGGCCGAGCCAGGGCTTTGCCAGCCGGTCGAACAACCAGGTCCAGGGATTGCGCCGCACATGGTGAATGACGAAGAAATCCAGGCGCCCTTCGCGGAGACGCAGAAAGCGCGCGCCGCTAGTAGCGCGACCATCTTCGGTATAGATGGCGACATCGTGACCCAGCGCTCCAAACGCCTTTGCCATATCCAGATGAATGGAATTCCAGATGCCGGGGGCGACGATGCCGATTTTCATGATTGCACCCCGGTCACGGGCGCTGCGGCGACCGCGGCTAGCGCGCGCTCTACCCGCTGGCGGAATGCGGTATAGGAAAAGCGCTCGAGATGGGCCGCTGCCTGCCGCGGGTCCGGTCGCACCGCGCCTGCGAGCAGCCGTTCGAGCAGTTGCGCGAAGGAATCGCCGCCATCCTCACGCGGATCGGAAAAGAAAAATCCCGTCTGGCCGTCGATCACGGTTTCAGTGAAAGGCGGAGCGCGCACCGCGAGCACCGGCGTGCCGCAATACTGCGCCTCGATCAGGTTCAGTCCCAGCGCCTCCTTCTCCGGCAAGCCGCTCAAGACGAAGTCGAGCCGCGGGTAGACCGCGGCCACATTTGGCTGGTGCCCCCAGAAGCGCACCTGCTTCAGCATCGGCGCCAGGCCCGATCGCAGATCGCGCACCGAAGCGTAACCGCCGCCGCCGAATATTTCCAGGTTGACCCGCGGGAATCGGACGATGACCGGGGCGAGAATGCCGAACATCAAGGGAAACTGTTTGATCGGCGTCAGGCGCGAAACGATGCCGAGCGTGAGCCCGGGTCTTTTCCTGAACTCCGTCATCGACTGATGCATGCGCCACCAGGGCTCGGTCAGGCCGAGCAGGCGGTCGCGCAGCTTGCGCCGATCCCAGTCGTATTCGGAGCGCGCGACAATGGCGCCGCCCGATGCCACGCGCCGCGGGTCGGCCACGCCATACATGGGTTCGGCAAAGACGTTGCCGTAGCCGCGCGCCCTGATGCTGTCCAGCACATGCCGGGACACCGGCAACAGAAAGTGATAGTGCGCGAACGCGGGCGGGTTGCGCTCATACAGTGGCATGTGGACGAAGCCGCACAGCACATGCCGCTCGGCCACCCATTGCGCCGCTGCCGCGTCCAGCGCCGTCTGGGTCACGACCAGGGACCTCACCTGTGGCAGCATGCGCAGAATTTCGGCGGCGCCATCCACCCGGACGAGTTCCACGCCGGCAGGCAGGAGCGATTCCCAGAAATCCGCCTTGCGGCTGGCGAACAATATGACCTTGTAGCCCAGATCGATGAGCGCCAGGGTAAAGAAGCGGGTGTAGACCTCGCCGCCACCGAACTGCTGCTGCAAATTGATCTGATAGACGCTATGCGCTGGCATGGCACTCAATTTCGCGCGCTACGTGGGATGGGGGTTGGCTTCACAGCGGAACCTTGAAACTCTCGACCCATTGCGACAGCACCAGCAGCGACCACAGCCGGTTGCTGTGCGAGGCGCGGCCCGAAAGGTGTTCCTCGACCATGCGCTCGACCGCGTCCTGCCTGAACCAGGGCGCGAGCGATTTCTGTACCAGCAGGCGCTCGCGCAGGATGGGACCGAAATCGTTCCTGACCCAGTTCGCCAGCGGCACGGAGAAGCCTTGTTTTTTGCGCTGCATGAAACCCGGCGGCAACCAGTCCTTGAACGCCTCCTTCAGGATATGCTTGTGCCTGCCGCCGCCGGTCAGCTTGTACGAGCCCGGCAGCGAGCAGGCGAACTCGATCAACTGGTGGTCGAGAAAAGGCGAGCGGCATTCGAGCGAATTCGCCATGCTGGCGATATCCACCTTGAACAGGATGTCTTCCGGCAGATAGGTGGACTGGTCCACGTATAACCAGCGATTCAGCGCGTCCGCCCCGGCGGCACGCGCAAGCGCCCGCGCCAGATAGTCGCTGGTGGTCGAGCCGCCGGTGGCGCGGGCGAATTCGGGTGTGATCAGAGTGCGCTTTTCGCGGTCGGTATAGAAAGCGAGCAGGTGCTGATAGCGCTCGGCGCCGGCCAGATCCAGCATTTCGTCGGCGCGGCTCGCGGGAAAGCGCCGGCGCGGTTTGCCTGGATGCGTCAGGTTTTCCACCGCCACGGTGAGCCGGCGCGAGCCGCGCCAGAGCGGTGTCAGACGCCATCGCGCCAGCGTCTCGGCGCGGCGCATATGGTAGAACCTGCGGTAGCCGGCGAACACCTCGTCGCCGCCGTCTCCGGTCAGGGCCACGGTGACGCTTTTGCGCGCGAATTCGGACACGTAATAAGTCGGCATCAGCGAGTTGTCGGCCATCGGCTCGCCCAGATGCTCGACCAGTTGCGGCAGCAGCTCGACCGCCGCGGGCCTTACCGTCATTTCATGGTGCTCGGTGCCCAGGTGGCGCGCGACTTCGCGCGCATAGGGGAGCTCGTTGAAGCGCTCGTCCTCGAAGCCTATGGCATAGGTCTTGACCGGGTCGGCGGCGAGCCGCGCCATTGCCGCCACGGTAATGCTGGAATCGACGCCGCCCGAAAGAAAGGCCCCCAGCGGCACGTCGCTGACCAGGCGGATGCGCGTGGCCTCCAGTACTTTCTCGCGCAGCGCCTCGCAGGCTTCGGCAAAGGACAAGCGCGAGCGCAGCGAATGATCGATGTCCCAGTAGCGCCACACCCGCTCCACCCTGCCCTCGCGCACGATCATGGCGTGCGCCGGCGGCAGCTTTCTGATGGCACGGAAACCCGATAGCGGCGCCGGGATGTACTGAAATGTAAGATAGTGGTCCATGGCGGCGAAATCGGGCGCGCGCGACAGATCGGGCTTGATCCGGAACAGCGTCGCGATCTCCGAGGCGAAGGCAAAACCGGCGTCGGTTTCGGCGTAGACCATAGGCTTCACGCCCAGGCGGTCGCGGGCCAGCGCGAGCGTGTGCGTCTGCCGGTCCCACACCGCAAGGGCGAACATGCCACGCAGCCGCGCGAGGCAGCGCTCGAAGCCTTCGCGCACGAACACGCGCAACAGGATTTCGGTGTCCGAATGACCGGCGAAGGTCTCGCCCTGCGCTTCCAGTCCGGCGCGCAGCTCGGGGAAGTTGTAGATTTCGCCGTTGAAAACGATGACATAGCGGCCGTCCGGGCTTTGCATCGGCTGATGCCCGTGGTCCGAAAGGTCGATGATGGACAGGCGGTTGAAGCCGAGCGCGGTCCAGTCGTCGCGCCATACGCCGCTATCATCCGGGCCGCGGTGGCGCTGCCTGGCTACGGCTGCGCTCAGGTCGGGACGGAATGCGCCGCCCGCGCGGGCGGCGAAACCTAGGATGCCGCACATGGCCTGCGCCCCTCCTCTAACAGCCGCTCCAGCTTGGCCGCATTGGCGGCCCAGGTAAATTCGGCCACCACGCGTTCGCGTCCCGCCACGCCCATGGCGCGCATTCTGTCCGGCCGCTGCAGCAACTGCGCGATGGCTCCACGCCAGGTTTCGACCTCCCCCGGAGGCAATAAATCGCCGGTCACGCCAGGCAGCACGATCTCGGTCATTCCCCCCTGGCGGGATGCCAGCACCGGCAGCGCGCAGGCCATGGCTTCGACCAGGGTGATGCCGAAAGACTCTTCGCCCAGCGAAGGCTGCACCAGCAGGTCAGCCTGCGACAGCACTTGCGGCAGTTCGTTATGCGGAATGCGTCCGGAAAAATGCACCCGCTGCGCCAGGCCGAGCTGCGCCGCCTGCTCGCGCAGCCGCGCCTCTTCCGGGCCCTCGCCCACCACCAGATAGTGCACATCCTGCGGCAATTGCGGCAGCAGCTCGAGGATCACGCGCAAGCCTTTCCAGCCGACTAGCCGGCCTACGCTTGCGATCACGCGCGCGGGGTCTGGCAAACCCAGGCTCTGGCGCAGGGGCGTCCCGCGCGGCATCGGTCTGAACTGGTCCACGTCCACGCCGTTATGCACCACCTGCACCTTGCGCCCATAACGCGCCTCGACCTGCGCCGCGTTGTAGCGGCTGGTGGACAGCCAATGATCGATGCTGCGGGCAAAATAGCGGTCCCCTACGTAGAACTCCGTGCCGCCGGAGCGGAATACCGTCTGCGCTGCCAGGCCCTTGCGCCGCGCCTGCCACAGAATGGGAAAATCGAAAGGCTTGTTCACCACTACTGCGTCGTAGCCGGCGCTCACCAGGTGCGCCAGCGAATGGCGGCCAAAAGATATGCGCTCCATCAGGCGGCGAAAGCGCGTGCCCAAATCCGGCCACTCCTGCTCGCGGCGAAAGGCAAAGCGCAACAGCTCCAGCTCCTGATGCCGCGGCTCGCCGCCGAGGCCGGCGACGATGCTCACCCGGTGCCCGCGGCGCGCCAACGCCCTTCCTGCTTCCCAGCAATAGGTTTCCAGTCCGCCCTGAATGAAGCTCGCAGTCACGTTGTAGAAGCAGATCTTCATGCGCTGCGAAGCGGCGGCCGCAAGCGATACAACTTTCCGCGGGAACTACGCAAGGATCTGTTCCAGCGCATTCTTGTTGCATGCGGCGAAAACAAATAGTGGCTTGCGAAAGGATTTCTTCAGCGAAATATCAAACCACTGCGACAGATAGGCGAGCAACTCGAAGTCTCGCTGGCCGTGCAGCTCGCCGATGATCCATTTTACCTGACGCAGAACCTGGCTGTCGAAGGCAGTGAGTATCTCGTACTCGGCGCCTTCGGTGTCAATTTTGATCAGGTCCACGCTATCGAGGCCGCGCTCGCGCATGAATCCGGCCGGGGAAGCGGTCGCGACGTGGATTCGCGCGACGTCCCCGGGCGCACCATCCTGGAAGAACGAAAAGCCGCCCTGGTTGAACTTGTCGGGGGAGTAAATGAGCTCTCTGCCGCCTGCGTCGCCCGACAGCGCGAGCTGCACTGGTGTCACTTTAGGCGCCTTGGCGACGTTGCGCTCAAGCAGCGCAAAATTTTCGGGTACCGGTTCAAAGCTGAAGATGCGTGCCGCCGGGAAGCGCTCTGCCAGCAGGACCGAAGCGGCGCCGATATTGGCACCGATGTCGAAAATCACCCCGGCCTGCAGCTTGGGCGGAAAAACGTACTCGGCCCGAAGCCCGGTGCGCAGCAGTATCTTGTAGATCAGGTGAGGATCGCTGGTGCCGGGCCGATAGTACAGCGTGTGCCGGTTCCAGTCGCAGGTCGCCAGCGGGCCGGTGTTGCCGAAGCGCGCCGCGCGCATGAAGCGCCACGAGCGCGAGCGCAGCAAAAATTTCAAATCCTGTTTGTTCAGAAACATGTGCGGCCCCCTCCGGATTGCCGTTGCTTCTCGTCGCCCTGTGCATGGTTTGCATAGCCGAGCAGCATTCCGGCGATGGCCCAGAATAGCAATGCCAGATCGCGCTGGAAAAAATCGTTGGCCAGGTTGCGCGCGACCACGCCCACGACCAGCAACACGCCGCAGATGCCGGCCATGGCGATGACGCGATCGTCGGCGCGGCTCAATTCCCAGAATTTTCGCAGCAGCGTGAAGAATAGCAGCAGTATTGCGATCATCCCCGGCATGCCCATCGACAGGCCGTAATTCAGAAACAGATTATGCGCGTGCCAGACCGCGGGATATTTCTTCGACAGCAGATCCGGGTACGCCTTCTTCATGGTCTCCCGGCCAAAGCCCTTGCCGGCCAGGGGATGTTCCAGAATCCGCGCGGCAACCGCCGGCCAGGTCGTGAGGCGCGGGTCCTGCGTCCAAGCTATCGTGTCGCGCTTTGCTGCCGCGCCCGCGATCGCCAGCGCGGACAGGATGACGGCAGCCACGCCGATTGCCCGGAAGCGCGGCGCCGAGACCGCGATAAAGCCGCGCGCGCGCAGCAGGTACAGGGCCAACAGCACCTGCAACGCAAACACCAGCCAGAACGCGCGCTGCCCTGCCAGCACGGCAACAGCCAGCTGCAGCACCATCAGGCCCGAGATCAGGCTCCATCGGTGCTTGTGCCTCAGCGTGCTGCCCGCCCACAACAAAGCCGGCAACAGCGCGAGCAAATAGGTGCTGTAACTGCCCGAGCCGCCGGCGCGCCCGCCTTCGTTCCAGTACGCCGAGTCCGAGGAAAAATGCTCCCACAACACGAACGCGGCGAGCGCCAGACTGCCCAGGATCAGCGCCTTGATGAATAAATTGGCGCCCTCTCGAGTTCGCGTCAAAGTAAAAAAGCCGAGATAGGCGGCCATGGCATAACCGATCTCGTTCTTGATCTCGCCCAGCGAGTAGGCGGGATCGATGGCAGTCGCGAGCGATAGCAGCGCGCACCCCGCCCAAAGCAGGAGGGCCGCCTTTGCCGGAACCTGCGCAAGACCCTCTTTGTGCCAGGTCCATGCGCACACGATCAATCCGATCGAAAGAGCCAGCAAGCGCAGCGCCACTGTGCCCGGAAAAGGCAAAATGAACAAAAACACCGCAAAAGGCAATAGGCGGACCCAGGGTTTCATGGCTGCATCCCGCGCGCGAGCAGGTCCATTGCCGCCTGCCCTACCACCGCTACCGGAATATCGGCCATGGAAACCGCGGTCGCCGCGCTTTTTCCCGTAAGCGGATGCTCGATCATGACGCATGCCGGGTGCTGCAACGGCGCAAGGTTGCGCCCCGGATAAGCAGAGTGATACAGCGCTACCATGGGTATGCCCAGCGCACCGGCGATATGCGTAGGCCCGGTGTCGACACCGATGTAAAGATCGAGTTCGGCCATGAGTGCAGCGCTCCGGCGCAAGTTCAGGCTGCCCGCCGCAAGCGCGACCTGATGCGGGTAGGCGGCGAGCAAGGGCGCGGCTTTTTCTGCCGCCGCCTTATCGCCCAGCAGCAGAAAACGCGCCTGCGCGTGCGTGGCGGCGATGCGAGCGATCAATTCCTGAAAGCTGGACACGGGCCAGTCGCGGTGCGCCTTGGTCGGAAAACTCGCCATTTGCAAGCCGATCAGCGGCGCTCCCGCGAGGACATGCTTGCCGCGCCACTCGCGCGCCCAGGCTTTTTCTTCCGCAGTCACGTGCCACGCCAGCCGCAGGTCGGAGGCGGCAATGCCCAGCGGCTCGAGCAGCAACCAGCGATGCATGACCGCGTGCATCGGCGAGGATGGTGCCGCCACGGCATGGGCAAGCTTCGCGTTCAGTCTGGCGCCGCCCTGCTCGAATGCGATGACCTGTTTGCTCGCGCGCAAGGCATAGCGCACCAGCGCCAGGTCGTGGCCGTAAACCAGCGCCAGGTCGTAAGCCTCCTTGCCGATCCAGCCGCGGGCCCACGCCGTGGTCTTGGTAATGCCTTCGAGCGCGTCAATGAAGGGCAGGTGCTGCAATGCCTCCAGCCGCTTGGGATGGGCCAGCACCGTCAGCCGGCCTTGCGGGATTGCCGCCTTGAGCGCGCGCAGGGCCGGTGTCACGAGCAGCGTGTCGCCGATGCGCGCGACAATGATCACCAACACCTGCGCGTCGGCTTTTAACACGTTGCCACGCTGCGAAAAACCGCTTCCATGCTGTCGAGCATGCGCTCGCGCGAGTACCGGCTGCTCACCCACGCACGCGCCGCCTGCGCCAACCGTCCCCTTAGCGCTGGCTCGTCCAGCAGGCGCTCGATCGCGGCGCCTAGCGCTTCTATGTCTTGCGCTGGCACCATCAGCCCGGTTTCCTCGTGCCGCACCAGCTCGTCTATGCTGCCGACCGGCGTGGAAACCACGGGGACCCCCACGGCCATGGCCTGCATCAGCGCCTGCGGCACGCCCTCGTTGGCATAGGAGGGCAGCGCGAACACGTCCAGCGCCTGCAGCCAGGGCGCCACGTCGGCCTGGTTGCCCGGCATGAGCACGCGCTGCTCCAGGCCGAGTCGCGCCACTTGCTGCTTCAAGTTGTCCCGGCCCGGTCCGTCGCCGACCATGAGCAAACGCGCATCCTTCTGTTTCAGGCCGGCGAAGGCCTCCACCAGGTAGCGGTGTCCTTTCCAGCTGCGCAGGGTAGCGACGATGCCGATGCAAGCCTGCGCCGGATCCAGGCCGAGGCGCGCCTTCGCCTGCGCCCTGTCCGCCGGCGCAAAGCGCGCGAGGTCGATCCCGGTCGGCACCGAAACTATAGTCTCCGCGCGAAAACGATTGTCGCGGATCAGTTGCGCTCGCAGGCGCTCACCGGTGGTGACGATATGGCGCGTGGCCGACTGGTACAGCCAGCGTGTGGCGATATTGTCGGGGATCGCGGCCGAGATGTGGCGCGTGCGCACCAGCGCCGGCCGCGGGCTCATGCCCAGGAGCGCCAGCGCCGCGAGCCAGCTATCGGTGGAACTGTGGCTGTTCAGCACGTCGCAGGCCCCGTGTGCGAGCCAGGCGCGCATGGCGCGCAGCCCGGCCAGGCCTTTGCGCGCGATCGGCAAGGCCACCGCGGGCACGCCGCGCCTGGCGGCCTCCTCGTGGATGCGCGCCTCGCGCGGACACAACAGGGTCACGCGGTGACCGCGCTCCAGCATGCCGGCCGCTTCCTCCAGCACGCGGATCTCCTGCCCGCCCCAGCCGCAGGAGGACTCGCTGTGAACGATCTGCATCGCCCGGCGGCCGCCTCTCAGATAGCCGCGGAAGACCTGCCGCGGGCGCGGGTTCGGTCCTCCTGCTGCCCGGGCGCATCATCTTCAACAGCGAATTGGATTTTGTACAAGTGCGCGTACAGTCCGTCGCGCGCCAGCAGCTCGGCATGCGAGCCGACCTCGGCGATCGTGCCTCGTTGCAGCACCACGATGCGGTCCGCCTTTTCGATGGTGGACAGCCGGTGGGCAATAATCAGCGTGGTGCGGCCCTGCATCAGGGTCTCCAACGCCGCCTGCACCACCCGCTCCGACTCGGTATCCAGGGCCGAGGTCGCCTCGTCCAGGATCAGCACCGGCGCGTTCTTCAGCAGCGCGCGCGCGATCGCCAGGCGCTGGCGCTGCCCGCCCGAGAGGCGCACGCCGTTCTCGCCGATGGGCGTCTGCAGGCCCTGCGGCATTTCGCGGATGAACTCCATCGCATGCGCGGCCTCGGCGGCGGCGGCGATCGCGGCTTCGCTCGCGCCTGCCAGGGGGCCGTAGGCGATATTCGCCGCGACCGTATCGTTGAACAGCACCACGTCCTGGCTGACCAGGGCGAGGTTGGCGCGCAGGCTGCCCAGGGTCAGCGTCTGGGTATCGATGCCGTCGAGCAGGATGCGCCCGGCACTGGGTTGATAGAAGCGCGGGATCAGATTGGCCAGCGTCGTTTTTCCGCCGCCCGAGCCCCCCACCAGGGCGACCGTTTCCCCCGGCGCAATGTCAAGATTCACGTCGGACAGCGCCGGCCGGGTGGCGTTGGGATAGGAGAAACTCAAATGATCGAACTCGATCCGGCCCTGCGCGCGGCCTATGCTCTGTGTGCCGCTGTCTTCCTCCGGCGGCTCGTCGATGATGGAAAACACGCTTTCGGCCGCCGCCAAGCCGCGCTGCAGCGAGGAGTTGACTCCGGTCAGGTGCTTCAAGGGCGTGAGCAGCATCAGCGTGGCGGTCATGAACGATACGAAACTGCCCACGGTCACGCCGTCGGCCCCGCTTTGCTGCGTGGAATAGTAGACGATGACCGCGACGGCGATTGCCGCGCATACCTGCACCAGGGGCACCGATGCTCCGGCGGCAATGGTCTGGCGCATGGCGAAATCGCGCATGCGCTTGATCGCCGCACCGAAATGTTGCTGCTCGTACCCCTGGCCACCGAACACTTTCACCACCTTGTGGCACTCGATCGCCTCGTCCAGCACGTGGGTAATGTCGCCCATCGCGTGCTGCGCGTCGCGGCTCACCTGGCGCAGCCGGCTGCTGAAGGACCGGATCACCAGGGCGATGACCGGGCCTATTACCAGCGTGATCAGCGACAGTTTCCAGTCGAGGTAGAACATCCAGGCGAGCAGTCCGGCGACGGTCAGCGTGTCGCGCACCATTACCGTCAGCACCGTGGTCGCGGCCGCGGTGACGCCGCTCACATCGTAGGCGAGCTTGGAAATCAGCGCGCCCGAGGAAGCGTCGTCGTAATAGCGCGTGGGCAGGTTGACCAGCCGGCCGAACATCTCGGCGCGCAGATCGAACACCACGCGGTTGGATACCCAGCTGAGCGCGTAGTCGCTGGCGAAGCCGAACACGCCGCGCACCAGGAACAACCCGACCAGGGCGAACGGAATGAAGCGGATGGTGGTGGGATCCTTGTTGACGAAGCTGCCGTCGAGGAGCGGCTTCATCAGCGCCGGAAACAGCGGCTCGGTCGCAGCCACCAGCACCATGGCCAGGATCGACAGGGCGAACATGCGCCAGTACGGCGCGACATAGCGCAGCAGCCGCAGGTACAGGACCCGGCTCTTGGTTTCGGGAATGGCCATGGATTGGTGCGCGGTTCGATGAAAAATTTTCCAATTATATCAGAGCCCTAAGGCTAGCCGGCGGGGGTTGGCCCGGGGCAAGCGGGCATGATAGCGCGAATTCCCCTCGTTCCATGGCGAAATTCTTCAAGATTTATTATTTATTCTCATAAGCGCATGGCTACTTGCAAGCCTAAAGCTGTTATATATACTGATACACATGCCACTGCCATCCGGTCCCCCTCCTCTGCCTGAAGGTGCCGAACCCGAGCGCGCAGCCAAGAGTGTGCGCGCGCTCAAACTCGTATTGCTGGACGCGCTCGCCCAGCACCTGGAGCGATTGCCGATAAAGCAGGAAGAACTCGCCGAACTGCTGGGTATCGCCCGGCCGCGGCTCAATCGGTTGCTGAAACGCAAGGTGGAGTTGTTCGGGTTGGAGGCGCTCGCGACCCTTGCCGTGCGCGCCGGTCTGGCGGTGCGCGTCGGCGTCAGCAGGCCGTACCGCAGGCGCTAGTGATATAAGCCACGGGACTAGAGCAAGCCGAAGGTCTAACAGCTATACAGTTTCGAGCCGGGTTGAATTGCTGTAAATTGAAAGTCGGCAAGGTCATCCAAGACACCAAGAATAATGCCCCGCATCTTCGACAACATCGAACTCGACCTGCTTCCTTCCCTTCGCGCAACGCTTGAGGTGGCCGATCGTTCCGACTTCTGCGTCGGCTATTTCAACCTCC
>ERZ1292633.155-Hain-H41-02um-R1-155-length-91626-cov-9_pt1 | contig 91626 bp, 91 predicted proteins | sample MGYA00564406_ERZ1292633 | MGnify/ENA primary metagenome ERZ1292633 (study PRJEB36523, sample SAMEA6512639) | groundwater metagenome | collected 2019-01-08 | study: AquaDiva: Metagenomics assemblies of 32 groundwater samples
GTGGAGCGGCAGCGGGCTGAGTGCGGCGCCGGGCAAGCCCTGAGAGAACCCATCGGTGGATTCCGCTTTTTTTAGCGGCAGGGGTTGTGCGGGCGCATCAAGGCTGGGCACTGCATGTGCTTGGCTGCGCGTGATTTGCTGCACCAACGCATCAGCCAGGCCCAAGCCGCGGCCTTCGGCGATTTTTTGTGCGAACTGCTGATCCAATAATTCGGTGTAAAGCTTCGTTTCATTGTTGTCGAGCACGCTGTTGCCGCCACCGCTGCGCATGCCGCGCATCAGAATATTCAAAAACATGCCCTCGAATTGTTTGGCGACCGCTTTGATGGATTGCCCAGGGACGCCCCGCGCAGCGTCTTGCTTCAAGGCCAGCTTTAAGTCGCCGAGGGGCTTGTTGTTAAGCGCGAAGCTGGACGTATCGAGCGCGGAGATCATCAGATAATCTCCAGTTCCGCGCGCAGCGCGCCCGAGGCTTTCATCGCTTGCAGGATCGCCAGCAAATCTTGCGGCGTTGCGCCCACGGCATTCAGCGCCTTGACCACGTCGCTTAAGGAGGTGGAGGTCGGCAGCGTTACCAGCCCACCTTTCTCGCTTTCAATTTTGATTTGTGCTTGTTGCGTTACTACCGTTTGGCCGGCGGACAATGCGCCCGGCTGGCTGACTTGTGGCGTACTGCTGATGGTGACCGACAAGTTGCCATGCGCCACCGCACAAGTATCCACTTGTACCGATTGATTCATGACGATCGAACCGGTGCGCGGATTCATCACCACCTTCGCCGCCAATTCGCCTGGCGTGAAAACAATGTTTTCCATTTGCGACAAGAAGGTAATGCGACGGTTTTGGTCTTGCGGTGCACGCACCTTGACCATACGGCCATCGAGCGCATGAGCGGTGTTGTCGCCGAAGTAGCGGTTGATCGCCTGTGTCACCCGGCTCACGGTGGTGAAATCAGTTTGGTGCAATTCGAGCGTGATGTGGTCGCTATCACCCACAGCGGCGGATTGCACCGCGCGTTCGACTGTGGCGCCGGCGGGGATGCGACCAGCGGAAAGGTGGTTGACCTGGACACTGCTGCCACCCGCCGCCGCGCCTACGCCGGCGAGCAAGATATTGCCTTGGGCGATGGCGTAGACATTGCCATCCGCGCCCTTGAGCGGGGTCATGATCAGCGTGCCGCCGCGCAAACTCTTGGCATTGGCCAGGGAGGAAACCGTGACGTCGATGGCCTGTCCAGGCTGCGAAAAGGGTGGTAGCACCGCCGTCACCATCACCGCCGCGACATTTTTCAACTGCAACCCACCCACCCCTGGCAAGTTAATGCCGAGGGTAGTGAGCATGGCCGAAAGGCTCTGCGCGGTGAAAGGCGCTTGCGTAGTTTGATCGCCACTGCCATCAAGACCGACCACCAAACCGTAGCCGATCAACTGATTGTTGCGCACGCCATAGACCTGCGACACATCTTTGATGCGCTCGGCGAGCGCGGGTACGGCGCAGGTGAGCGCGAGCAGTAGGGGGAGGAGAATGCGCAGCCGACTCATTTCACACTCCTAGAAAGGTAAGAACGTCAGGAAAAATTTCGCCAGCCAGCCCATGACTTGGGCCGAATCGACCGCGCCGCTGCCGCGATATTCGATACGCGCGTCGGCGACCTGAACCGAGGAAACGCTGTTGCCGAAACCGATGGTGGCCGGATCGACCACGCCTGAGAAGCGAATGAACTCATCGTCGTGATTGAGCCCGATTTGTTTCTCGCCGCTGACCAACATATTGCCGTTGGGGAACACTTCGATCACCGTGACGGTGATGGTGCTGGTGAAGGTGTCGCTGGCATTGGATTCGCCCTTGCCGTCGAATTTATGTTCCGAATCGGCGGTTAAGCTGGAGCCAAGAAAGCTTTTGCCGGGCAGGCCGACCAAGGCCGACAGCGAGTAATCGCTGGTTTGCTTGCGCTCGGCTTTGGTATTGCCTTTTTTGGTCGCGTTGGTTTTTTCGTTAATCTGGATGGTGAGAATATCGCCGACGCTGCGCGCACGTTTCATTTCAAACAGCGGGGTGGTATTGCCCACGCTGTAAATTGCGCCGGGGGTGGCTTGGGGTGCAGGCGTGGGTGCGGGGCGTGCGGTCATCGGCTGGTGCACGTTGGTGGGTGGCACCGAGTTGCAAGCGGCGAGGAGTGAGGCAGCGCCCACTGCTAGCAGTATTCGAATCGATTTAAGTAGGCGTGCTTTCATGCTGCGTTCCTTACAACTGCGTTAACTTTTGCAACATTTGATCTGAAGCCGTAATCGCGCGCGAATTGATTTCAAATGCACGCTGGGTTTGGATCATGTTGACCAACTCTTCGGCTACGTTGACATTGGAGGTTTCCACAAAACCTTGGTTGAGGAGACCTAAGCCATTGCTGCCGGGATTGCCGGTGGAAGGCGAGCCGGAGGAGGCGGTTTCGATATACAGATTCTCGCCCTGGCTTTGCAAGCCGCCGGCGTTGATGAAGCTGGCGAGTTGCAGTTGACCGATTTGCGTGGGTGTATTGGAGCCGCTCGTCAAAACAGAGACGATGCCATCACGGCTGATGGTGACGCTGATCGCCCCGCTCGGTATGGTGATCGCCGGCTGCACGACATAGCCGCTGGAGGTGACGATCTGGCCTTGGCTGTTTAATTGGAAGGCTCCGTCACGGCTATAGGCAGTGGTGCCGTCGGCCTGCAAAATCTGGAAGAAGCCCGTGCCATTGACTGCGACATCGAGTGCATTTCCCGTTTGTTGCAAATTACCCTGGGTGTGGATGCGTTCTGTAGCGACCGGACGCACACCGGTGCCGAGTTGCAAGCCCGAGGGAATCTCGGTTTGCTGTGTGGATTTGGCACCCGGTTGGCGCAGGGTTTGGTACAGCAAGTCTTCGAACACCGCGCGGCTACGCTTGAAGCCGTTGGTGCTGACGTTGGCCAGGTTGTTGGCGATGACATCCATCGAAAGTTGCTGCGCTTCGAGGCCGGTCTTAGCAATCCAGAGTGATCGAATCATGATATTTATCCCGTTACAACCATTACTTGGCTGGCCTTAGCGGCGTTTTGTTCGGCGTTTTGCAGCAATTTCATTTGCAGATCGAAGTGCCGCGACAGGGTGATCATATTGACTAGCGCCTCGGCGGGGTTGACGTTGCTCGATTCAAGCGCGCCGTTATGCAGCACGACGCTTTCATCGACATCCGCCGTGCCGCCGTCTCTGAGATGAAACAAGCCATCGTCGCCGCGCACCAGGTTTTTTTCTGGTGGATTGACGATCTTGATGCGCGCGACTTCGCTGATTTGGGTCTTCTCGCCACTCGTCGGCACGGTACTGATCGTGCCATCTTTGCCGATGGTGAGTTGGGTGTCGGGCGGCACCGAAATCGCGCCGCCATCCGATAGTACATTCTGGCCGGTGCGGGTTTGCAATACCCCATTTGCATTGATCGCAAAGCTGCCATTGCGGGTGTAGGCTTCTTTGCCGTCCGGGCCTTGCACTGCGATCCAGCCCTTGCCGTTGATCGCGATATCCAGATCGCGCCCGGTGGTTTGGATCACGCCCGGCGTGAAATCAGCAGCGACCGTGGCATCCACGACGAATGCGCGCGTCGGCAGGCCTTCGCCTATCACCGGCACCGCGCGAAACGCATCGACTTGGGCGCGAAAACCGCTGGTGCTGATGTTGGCCAGATTGTGCGCGACCGTCGCCTGTTGCGACAAGATGTGCTTGGCGCCGGTCATCGCAGTGTAGATTAAGCGATCCATAATTTTCTCCTGGATTTTCTCCGGGATTACCTCAGGTTCACCAGGGTTTGCAAAATCTGATCCTGGGTTTTAATCGTTTGCGAGTTGGCTTGATAGTTACGTTGCGCAGTGATCATCGACACCAGTTCGGCGGTCAAATCCACATTTGATTCTTCTACGGCGGAGGCCTGCAGCACCCCGAGTTTGCCGGAGCCTGGCGCGCCGAGCGTAACCTGGTTCGAGTCATTGGTTTCAGCGAAGAGATTATTGCCCAAGGGTTGCAAGCCTTGTGGATTAGCGAAAGCACCTAAAACAAGCTTTGCCGTGTTCACCGCTTGCCCATTGCTATAGCGTGCTTTAACTGTGCCGTCTGAGCTAATGCTGTATCCCGTTAAGCGGCCCGGGGCATAGCCATCTTGGTTAAGCGAGTTAACACCGAACGAGCTACCGAATTGGGTGCTACCCGTGAAGCTGACGGCTGTCGTGAGCGCTGCAGCGCCGGTACCGAGCTGCGCCGTGTTGATGGTCTGCGATGTCGAGGCGCCGCTGCTGATGGCGCCGGCCGAGGTGAAGGAAATCGTGCCCAGCGGTCCGGCGCTGGCTAGGTTGATGGTCGATCCGGCTGAGTTCGTCAGCGTCGCATACGAATTCCAAGCATTAGATCCGGTTTTTAAGAAATACATCGAATAAACATGGGAATTACCCAGGCTATCGTAGAGCGTCAGCGAGGTCGAACTGGAGTAGGTAGTCGCATCTGCATAGTTGAACGCTGCAGAGGAGAGCGAGCTGGCGCGTGAATCCAGATTCAAGGAAATTGACGTGGAAGTAGTGGCGCTGGGGGCGAGAATCGTCGTGGAGAGTTGAATGTCGCCCGGCGTCCCGCCAGTCACATTGTTGGTTATCGGATATCCTTGAACTTTGCCACCGTCCGAGGTGACTAGATATTCGTCCCGATCAATCTGGAATTGGCCGTTGCGGGTATAGCCCAGAACGCCATTGGTATCTATTTGGAAAAAACCATTGCCGTTGATCGCGACATCCAGGGGGTTGTTGGTAGCGGTAACGTTGCCTTGTGTGAATTGCTGCGCCACGGATGCTAATTTGGTGCCGATCCCAACCTGCGAGCCGCCGCCACCGCTTAAGGCGGCAGCATATACATCGGTGAACTGTGCTTGCCCAGCCTTGAAGCCTACGGTTGCGGTGTTCGCTACATTATTGCCGATCACATCAAGATTTTTTGCCGCTGCATTCAAACCGGATAGTGCTTGTTGGAAACTCATGTTCGACTCCTTCGCTAAATTTGGCGCTTACAAAATCTGTTTGACTTGGGAGAGCGCGGTAGCGCCGACCCCTTCGACATTCAACTGCACGCCTGCGGCGCCCAGCGTGACGCTGTTGACCAGGCCATAAGCCAAGCGATTGACGTCCGTTACGACTGGCTTGCCACCCGCCTGGGCTTTAACTTCAAAGGTATACGTGCCATTGGGGGCTTGGCCGCCGGCATCACTCGCACCATCCCATTGCAGGGTGACGAGGCCGCTGTTTTGCGGCCCGAGGCTGGCGCTATGAACGAGCATGCCGGCTTTGTCTTTAATGTTGATAATGAGATCTTCCACCGCTTGTGGCAGCTCTACACCGGCGAGCGCAGTGCCATTTAACGCGATCGTATTGCCGGGTGTGAACACGCCGCGCCCGATCATGCCGGCCGCCTGCAGGGATTGTCCTTCGCTGAATGAACTCGATAAGCCGGAGATCAAGTCGCCCAGCTTGTTGATGCCGGTTACGGTGGAGAGTTGAGCGAGTTGTGAAGTGATCTGGGCGTTATCCAATGGGTTGAGCGGATCCTGGCTTTTCATCTGTGCGATGAGCAGTTTCAGAAAGCGATCTTGGGTAAGGTCTATATCGCCGCCGGCCGCTTGGGCGGGTTTGGCACTGCTGGTGGCACTGGCTACAGCTTCCATCCCATTCTCCTTTTAATGTCTTACTGGCCGAGGGCCAGCAGTTTTTGCAGCATGGTCTTCGAGGTGCTCATGACGTCCACGCTGGTTTGATACGAACGCGAGGCGGAAATCATGTTCACCATTTCTTCTACGACATTTACATTGGGGTAGCTCACATAGCCATCTTCGGCTGCGGCGGGGTGCTTCGGGTCGAATACCTTTCTCATCGGTGCGGTGTCTTCGATTACTTGGCTGACTTTTACGCCAGCGCCGAATTTGACTTGATTGCCGCCTACGGGAATCGCTTGAAACACGACCTGGCGCGCGCGATAGGGTTGACCGGTTGAGCTGGTAGTGGAGTCGGCGTTGGCCAGGTTGCTCGCCACCACGTTTAGTCGCTGCGACTGCGCATTGAGCGCGGAGCCGGCAATGCTGAAGACATTTAAAATGGACATGCTTATACCCCTTTGATCGCGGTCATGAGGCCTCTGATCTGGCCATTCAACACGCGCACCGTGGATTCGTAGCGGAGAGAGTTCTCGGCGAATTGGGCGCGCTCTTCATCCATATTCACTGTATTGCCGTCGATATTGGGCTGCGAAGTGCTGCGATACATAATCTTGGCGTTGTAGGGGTTGCCGGTCGCCGCTTGTAAATGCCCCTGGCTCGTGGCGGCCATGTGTAGCGCACCCGGTTGCTGGCCGGAGACGCGCTTCAATTCACGTGCGAAATCGATGTCCACTGCTTTGTAATTGGGTGTGTCGGCATTCGCGACATTGGAGGCGAGTAGTTGCTGGCGATAACTGCGCAGCTTGAGCGCCTGGGTATTAAAGTCGAAATATTGGTCTAGTTTGCTGAGCATGATCCTGTTCCTTTGATCCTACTTGAGCAGTAATCGTGCCAACCATTAAAAGGTGAACAAAATCCGAAGGGTAGTGATTAAGCGTGGGTGCGGTTCGAGTTAGGGAAGCGAATCGGCAAGATAAAAACCGGCAAGGATTGCCGGGTGCGGCAAGGTTTGCAGCAATGGCGCCTGCAAAAAATTTACGCCACCAACGCCAAGACGGCCCGGTTAAAGCGGCCTGTATTTATGGTTCTGTATTTACGTACTGTTAACCATTGACCGGCTTATTCACACAGTAGTAATAAAGGACTATCATTAATAGTTATTTAATACCTTAAACCACTTGAGCGTAGGCTCAAGCACTCCAATCGAATCTACTTATTTTATTAGGAAAAACAATGAATTGTGTAAAAAAGTGTTTATTGCTGTTGCTTTGGAGCCCAGTGGCTTTTGCTTTATCTCCCTATGTTTCAGGCGATAAGCTGGCTCCGGGCGATGTGGCTTTGGTTGCAGCACAAGCTGAAAGTAAATTACAGGCCGAGGGTTTTAAAGTGATTGGTAAGCACTTCCCAAAGGGCCTGCCGCAGCACGCTGTTGTTATCGTCACCCACAAACCCCTGCTGGATGCGATTCAAAAACTAGGGGGATCAAGCATTGTAAATGCGGGTATTCGGGTGGGGGTTAAAAGCGACGGAACGGTCTCCTATATAAATCCTGAGTATTGGCAGCATGCTTTTTTTCGCCGCAATTATTCTGATGAGCTTGCTAAGGATCTATCCCAAAAGCTGGGCAAAGCGCTGGGCGCAGGAAAGCACTTTGGTGGCGACGAACCTGCGGCGGAATTAAGCAATTACAGATACATGGTGGGCATGGAAAAATTCGAGTCGAATAAGAACGAATTAAATTCATTCGGCAGTTTTGAGCAAGCTTTAAAAGCCGTGCAGGGGAATTTGGCTAAGGGCGTGAACCACACTGCCAAGGTGTATGAAGTGATTTTGCCGGAAAAGAAAGTTGCGGTATTCGGTGTGGCATTTAATGACACAAAAACTGGTGAGGGATGGTGGGTTAAGCGTATTGGCGCCGACAATATTGCCGCTGTGCCTTATGAGATGTATATCGTGGGTAACAAGGTATATGCACTCTATGGACGTTATCGTATCGCAGTAGGATGGCCCGCTTTAGGCATGGGCACCTTCATGGCGATCAGCGATGCGCCCGATATTATCTTGGAAGCGTTAACCGATGTCGCGGGTGGCGCATATGAGAAATCCAGCGCATTTTGAGCCGGCTGCCATGAAAATCGTTCAATGCAATTCTTATAAGGTAACAACACGCTTCGTAAGATGTTGCGTGTTGCTGATTGGTGGGACGCTGGCCTGGTCGTCGGCAAATGCGGCGGAGATTCGGATCGTCGGTTCAAAAGCGCTCGAGCCCATCCTGGCGAAATGGGCTGAGAGCGTAGCGCCGGAGATTAAGGTGCATATCGCTACGCCGGGCACCAGTGTTGCACCGAAGGCGCTGATTCAGGGGAAAGCCGATATAGCGGCCATGAATCGGGAAATGGTTTACGAAGAAACGGAGAGTTTCATTCGGGTAGCCGGCTATTACCCTTCATACGTCGTGATTGCCATTGAGGCGATCGGTATTTACACCCATCGAGACAATCCGATAACGGGTGCGAGCTATTCCGATATCCAAAGGATATTTTCCGCGTCCGGCGGTTGCCTGAAGGAGAGCCGCGTTACCAACTGGGGTATGTTGGGGCTGAAGGGGGAGTGGGAAAAGCAGCAGATTGTTGTGCTGGGCCAGGATGAAAAATCGGCTGCTGCCGATTTTATCAAGCGCACTGTACAGTGCCGAGATGAATTCCACGCTTCGGTGGGTATCGCTAATCCGGCCGCTATTGCCGATGAGCTAAGCAAGAACAAATACGCCGTGTCTTTTTTGAATTATGCGCCGGATAGGCCACTGAAAGCGCTCGCACTGAAGCGAAGCGATGGTGAGGTTGCTCCACTCACAGTCGAAAATATTCAGAATCGAAGCTACCCGCTACAGCATTATTTATACTTGTACTTCAACAAAAATGACAAAAAATCTGTTGATGCCAGCATCGTGCGCTTCATTAAGGCAGGGCTGTCTCGTGAAGGACAAGCCCAAGTCGAGCGTGCGGGCTATGTGGCCTTGCCGGATGACTTGATTAAGCGGCAACTCGCGAAACTAAAGTAAAGGCGTTAGCTGCTATCCCGAGCGCGTCTGGCTGCGCTGTTCAATCGTGCTAGTGCGTGGCGCTAGTGTCTGCCAAGAACACGCGATTGCGCCCGGCTTGTTTGGCGCGGTACAGGGCGGCATCGGCGCGTGCGATCATGGCTTCGGTTGTTTCTGTGCCCATGCGCTGTGCCACGCCAGCGCTGAAGGTGATCAGAACTTTCGTGTTGTCATGCAAGAAGAAGCGTTTGGTGAGATCGCGTTGCAAGCGGGTCATGATGCTCACCCCATCCTCGGCGCTGGTGTCCGGCAGGATAATGAGGAACTCTTCCCCACCGTAGCGCGCCACGATATCGACGGGGCGTAAAATTTCCTTGATGACATTGGTTAAGTGGATCAGCGCTTGGTCACCTGCTTCGTGTCCATAGGTGTCGTTGATCTTTTTAAAATGATCGATGTCGAGCAAGGCGATGGCCAGCGGTGTTTGCGCACGTTCGGCGCGCGCGAGTTCGCGTACGAAGGCTTCTTCCATGCCACGTCGATTCAGGGCGCCGGTCAGGTGGTCTTGGTAGATGAGTTCGCTGATCTGCCCTAACTCTGTTTCCAGTGCGCGCATTTTTTGTTCGGCATCGTCGGCTTGACGCCGCGCATTGAGCAGATCTTCATGCGAGCGCACCATGTCCAGATGCATGTTTTTGGTGTCGCCAATAATGTCTTTCAGGATTTTGTTGATAGTTGGCAAATCCTCGGTGGCGCTGAGTTCGCCCGCGTAGTTTTCTATTTTCTTGTGATATTCGCCGGTGTTGTCGGACATTTCGCCCATGCGTGTGATAAACACGGCGACCAGGTTCTTTAAGGTGGTTTTGGCTTCGTTCAAGCTATGCTTGAGTGTGCCTTGCTTGAAAATCACTTCCTTAAAGCGCTGCTCGGCTTCGGCGATTACACTCGGATTGAGCGGGGCGCTCATGATGTCCTGCATGATCGTGAGTTGTCCGTGCAACCATTGATCGTCCAGCAGCAATTCAGTGATGTTATTAATGAGTAAACGCAGCAGGCGCATGAGCCCATCGAGCACTTCGCGGTCGGCATCCGCACGCAGTTCGAGTTCGAGCCAGAATTGCCGAATATCCTTAGAAAATTGATTGAGCGTATCGATATCGCGTGCAGCGCGTGCTTGATTCGCCAGATCGGCAGCGCGCGTCGCCAGCTCAGGGAATTGCGCGATGCGCGGCATGACGCCATTGAGGAGCGCCTGCGATAGCAACTCGACTAGCATGCCGGGGGCCTGGTCTTGACTTACGAGCGGCCCGATTGGCGTACCCAAGCGGTATTCCGGGCTGCTTGGCGCGACAGGCGAGGGCGCTGCGAGCTCGCCTCCTTCAACTTCAATGCCGGCTGATCCGGCCAAACCTTCACTCCAAGCCTTGACCAGGCTGCGCAACTTACTCAGCATCTCATCCGGGTTTTTACCGAAGTTGATCAGCACGCGATCTAAGGCTTCTTTCTTGCGTGGGGTGGTGAGGCCGGTTTGCTTCAAGTCCCATTGCCTGATCAGATCGCGGATTAAATCCGCCCAGCCGGTTTGCTCCGCGCGTTTTTGCGCAGCCAACGACGCGATGTGAGCCGTCAGCCCTTTCCAGTCACGTTGTTCAATCGCTTGTACGATGCGCTTAAGGGTGCTTGCTTGTTGTGGGTTGTCGCGCCCCGCGGCTTGCAAAGCTTTAATGAGTTCCTTTTCAGTTTCGACGTCATTTTCGGGGGTAGTTTCAGCGATTTCATGGTAGGTGCGCTGATAGTTTTCCGGCGTGGGCGCAATGCGGCGGGTGGCGAGTTGTTTAAACGTCTCGCGTGCGATATCGGTGGGATTGGTAAGTTTCGGCATAGTGGCCGCATCCGAGCAGTGTGCCCGGATTTAAGCGTCTTTAATTTTCAAATTGGGTTGGCGCGAACGCGGCGTCGAGGTTAACCGCCGTCTTGCGTAGCGTGGACGCAGCACGTGTCGCTTCCGCTATTCGGTCCAGGGTTTCAGTGGCTAGCCGCGCCATGTGCTCAATATGCTGAGAAATAGCTTGGCTCGATTGCGATTGGGTATGCGTGGTGGTGGCGATTTCGGCAATCAGATTGCGTTCGGTCATCACCGCGCCACGCGAATAGCCGAGCGCCTCGGCTACCTGTTCTAGCGATTCCATATTCTCGGCAAGCTGGGCACGGCCGGCGCTGATGGTTTCGTCCAGCTTGCTTGAATGCTGGCCGATGAGTTGGGTGACGGCGTCGATTTCACGTGCGGCTTGGGCAGATTTTTCTGCCAGTTTGCGCACTTCGTCGGCCACGACTGCAAAGCCGCGGCCTTGTTCGCCGGCACGCGCGGCTTCAATCGCCGCATTCAGCGCGAGCAGATTGGTTTGATCGGCGATATCTTTGACTTGGCTTGTCATGGAGGTGATGGTTTGCATGCTCGACATGAATTCTTCTACTGATTGGGCGATCACACCGACCGACGAGTCGACTTCGTCGATGCCGCCCATCAGACGCGATACGCTTTCATTCCCCTCTTGGGTATTGCTCATGCAACTGTCGGCCTGCTCGACCGCGTTGGTCGAGTGTTGATCGATGATGCCGATCGCCTGGCTCAGTTCATGCAATTCTGCCGCAGCGTTGCCGGCAAGATTGACTTGTTGCTCGAAGCGCCCCGCGCAGTCTTGCAGCGCATGGCTGATGCTTTCAGTATTTTGGTTGATATCACTGACGCGAGCCCGCAACTCGGACGATTGGCGTTCCATTGCGTCTAAGGAATGGTTGACGGCATCGATCAGGGGCAGCCAATCGCTACCCACATTTTGCGGCAAGCGTTTACTGAGTTTTCCTTGACCGATTTCCCGTGCCGCCTGAATGAGTTCGACGGAGGGTGTAGTGGCGCGCTTGAGCCAGAGTACAGCAAGCACCCCCATGATTGCGCTGAGAACCAAGCCGGTCATATTGACCACGGTGCTGGCGCCACCGGAGGCAATGGTAATACCGCTTGCGACCATTAACGGTAGCAGGCTGGTGGCCATGCCTAGCGCGATTTTCGTTTTCAGCTTCATGTCATGCCTCGAAGTCTTTGATTTTCCTGCATACAAATGATCGACCGGGAGGGCCAGAAGGCGCGTGCTAAAATGCCCCGATCGGTTTAAATCTTGAACTTTTTTCGGCTTTTGTGGGCATAACTTTAGTTATTCTTGTGGCAAGGAAGATATATAAATGATCTTTAGCGTGCGGTTTACAGTGGGATGTCTGCTGGGGCTATTATTTTTACCCCCGGGGTTGGCTGCGCAGCAGGATATGCCCCTGATCCAGCAAACGGCCGAGATTTACGCCAAACAGCAAACGGCACATCTGCCGGGCCAAGTCACTATCACGCTAGGCGCGATCGAGCCGGTGCAATTCGCCCCTTGCGCCAAACTACAAGCATTCCTGCCCTTGGGCGCAAAGTTGTGGGGTAATTCCACTGTCGGTGTGCGCTGTGCCGCTGGTGCGGCATGGAGCTTATATGTGCCGGTCACAGTGCGCGTACAGGGACCGGTCGTGGTGGCGGCACGGTCACTCGCCAGCGGTAAGCTGCTCGCGGCGGAAGACTTAGCACTTCAGACAGCCGAGTTGACGCAATTGCCCAGTGGCGTGGTGAGCGATGCGAATGAAGTTGTCGGCAAGACCTTGAGCGTGGGCGTGAGTGCCGGGCATGCCTTGCGCCAAGACATGCTGCGCGCACCACTGGTGATTCGCCAGGGGCAAGCGGTGAAATTGATCGCGCAGGGCCAAGGCTTTAAGGTTAGCTCCGAAGGTCGTGCGCTGGCCAATGCGGCAGCCGGTCAAACGGTGCAAGTGAAAGCGCAAAACGGCCAAACGGTGAGTGGCATCGCGCGCGCAGATGGCAGCGTCGAAGTACAGTATTAAGCGCGTTTTTGCACTTTTATGACGGCGCTGCTTAGGTGCAAATACTTAGACTTGGTGTAGGTTTGTTGTTAAACTTAACCGTTGTAACGTCCCGGTGGGGAGCCCCGCCACCGGCTTGAAAGCCTTCGCTGGCGCGGTTCTTGGCACTGCAATGCATTACTGTGGTGTCATCATATTTCGCTAAAGTTTCAAGGGTTTCTAGCCGAAAATTGAGTTGGGCGCAGCGTTTCCGTGCCTTGAAGAAAATTAAGGACATTGCCTTGAAAATCGACAACTCAAACAAGTCGGTAACACAACAAAGTCGGGTAGATAAGACGGCGCCCAAAAAGGGCAGCGCGGCGGCAGGTAAAACCGCGCCTAAATCCACCGGCTCGCAAGAGCGGGTAGATATCGGCCCGCTCTCTGCGCAACTCCAGTCACTGGAAAGCAGTCTGGAGAATGTGCAGGTGGTTGATACCGCACGCGTCGAAGCGATCAAGCAAGCCATTACCGAGGGGCGCTTTCGCGTCAACCCGGATGTGGTGGCCGATCGCTTGCTGACGACTGTCAAAGAACTCGTACTCAACCACAAAGGCTGAGTAGCTTGGCGCAAGGGCCAGATTCCGGCGGCCTCGAGGCCTTTCTTTCAGTCCTGAAGCGTGAGCTTCAGGCCTTCCGTCAATTTCACTCCCTCTTGCAAGCCGAGCAGGACGCGCTGGTCAGCGGCAATACCGATAGCTTGATCGCCTTGGCGCAGCAAAAAAACGAAAAAGTCATCGAGCTCACCCAGCTTGCCGAGCAGCGCAACCGTTTTCTCACTGATCGCGTCGGTAGCACCAACCAAATCGGTATGGAAGCTTGGCTGGATAGCTTCGATCCCGCCGACAAGCAGGGCGCGGGTAAATGGTGGCACGCATTGATTGAACTCGCGCGCAATGCGAAAACGCTCAATCAGCACAATGGTCAGTTGATCCACACGCGCTTGGCCAGCAACCAACAAGCCTTGGCGGTATTGATGAGCGCCAATGCCACGACCAGCAATCTCTACGGCAAGGATGGTCAGGCGTATGCAACGCCACCGACCGGCAGCGGCCGCCCCTTAGGCAAAGCCTGATATTCAGTTGGTTTCAGAATCTTTTGCCGCGAATTAACGCCAATTTACGCTAATTTACGCTAATTTTTTAACCAGGCTCAAACAACCCAATTCGCGCTAATTGGCGTTAATTCGCGGCTAAACGTATTACGGTTTTCACTCAGATCATTGCACTTGCGGCGGGGGGGGCGGCTCGGTGGGCACGCCAGCGACGGGAATTTCTTTTAGCTTGTCTTGCAATTCGGAAATGATGAGCACGGTCACGCGGCGATTGCGGGCGCGGGATTCGTTGTCGGTATTCGGCACCACGGGCCGGTTGTCGGCGTAACCGATGGCGACCATGCGCTCGGCATTCACGCCGTTCAAGTCGAACAAACGGACCACGCTGCTAGCGCGGGCTGAAGACAACTCCCAATTCGACGGGTAATAGACGGTGCTGATCGGCGCATCGTCAGTGTGGCCTTCGATCTGGATGCGGTTGGGTACGGGCGCCAGGACTTGCGCCACGGCAGCCAAGGCTTTGGCTGATTCAGCTTGCAGTATGGCTTGGCCTGGCGCAAACAGCACCGATGCATTAATTTCCAACGTCACGCCGCGCAGGCTTTGGGTGATCTTGACTTGATTATCTTTTACCAGCGGCGCTAACACCTTGAGCAAATCCTGCGCCACTTGGCGCATGTCTTCGGTTTGTTTTTTGAGCTTAGGATCAACTTCTACGCCCAATTTTTTTGCAGCGGTAATCGGGCGCGAGGTAGGTTGCGGTGGTTGATCGAGATGTGCTGGCATTGCGCTCGAAGGGGCGTTTTTGAAAGCGGTCACCAAGGAGTCGGAGAGCACGCGGTATTTTCCTTCGTTGAGCGAGGAGATCGCATACATCACGACGAAGAACGCGAACAGCAGGGTGATGAAATCAGCGTAGGAGACCAGCCAGCGGTCGTGATTTTCGTGCTCTTCCGGTTTTTTCTTGCGGCGCATATAAAGCTCAGGCTTCTAGGTTAAATAGCCTTGCAATTTGCGCTCGATCAGGCGTGGGTTTTCCCCATTGGCGACGGCGATCAAGCCTTCGATCAGCATTTCACGCAGCACCACTTCGCGCCCGATCAGGCTTTTGAGCTTATTCGCGATCGGTAAAAAAAACAGGTTGGCAGAGCCGACGCCGTATACCGTGGCGACGAAGGCGACCGCGATGCCCGAGCCGAGCTTGCTTGGGTCAGAAAGATTTTCCATTACGTGAATCAGGCCCAACACCGCACCCAAAATCCCGATCGTGGGGGCGTAACCGCCGGCTGCATCCCACACCTTTGCGGCTTGGCGTTGTTGTTCTTCGTAGGCATCGACCTCGACTTGCAAGGTGTCGCGCAGGGCTTCCGGCTCTGCGCCGTCGATCAGCATTTGCAGGCCGCGCTTGACGAAGGGGTCGTCGATATCCTCGATCGCCGGCTCCAGCGCCAACAGGCCGCCGCGACGTGCGGTGTTGCTCCAGGCGGTGACGTGTTGAATCAAGCTCTCGCCGTCAAGCACCGGCGGCACGAAGACCCATTTCGCCATACGCATGCCGCGCAGAAACACGGTGAGGGAATTTTGCAGCATGATCGCGCCAAGTGTGCCGCCGATTACGATCACAAACGCGGTGAGTTGGAACAGCGATCCGAGATGGCCGCCTTCGAGCAGTTGACCGCCGACAATGGCGATCAGGGCGAGCACGATGCCGGCGATGCTGATGAGGTCGAAGTTGCGCATGGGGGCTTAGCCCGACACTGTCCAGACGTGGATCAGCGTCGGTCCTCTATCCATTCTGCCAGCTTCGCGCGCAGGCGGGCGACAGCCTGACTGTGGAGTTGGCACACGCGTGACTCGGATACCCCGAGCACTTCGCCGATCTCGCGCAGGTTCAATTCCTGCTCGTAGTACATCCCCATCATTTGTTTTTCGCGCTCGGGCAGGGATTGAATGGCTTCCACCAATATTTTGCGGAATCCCGCATCTTCGATCATCTTCAGCGGGTCGCCGCTGTTCGCCGTGACATGACGTTCGAAAAAGTCGGAATCTTCTGAGTCTTGCAGGTCTTCGTAATACATCAATTGATGACCGCGGCCATCTAGCAACATTTGCTGATAGTCAGCCAGCGGAACATTGAGCGCATTCGCGACTTCGGCTTCGTTCGGCGCGCGTTTGTTCTGCTGTTCCAGTTTATTGATCGCGGCTTCGATTTGACGCATGCTTTTGCGCACGGTGCGCGGCAGCCAATCGGCTTGGCGCAGGTCATCCAGCATGGCGCCGCGAATGCGTTGCACGGCATAAGTCTCGAACTGAGCGCCCTGCGTGCCGTCGTAATGTTCGGCGGCATCCATCAGGCCGATCAGGCCGGCTTGGATCAGGTCGTCGACCTGCACGCTGGCCGGCAATTTGGCCATCAGGTGGTAGGCGATCCGCTTTACGAGCGGGGCGTGTTTATGGACGTAATCTTCTGTCTTCAAGTGATGCCCGGCTATTTTTAGGTTAGGCGCGGATGCTTGCTTCCGCCATTCTGCCCGACATGATAAGCCGATGTAGGAATCCCTCCAAGTGCCCCCCTTCCGGTCGCGCCGCCGGCCAAGCCGCGACGGCTTGCGCCAAGGCACGGTAGGCATGGCTAGCCGGTGCTTCGGGAAAGGTTTCCACTGCTGGTTTGCCCAGTTTGTCGGCGCGTTTGATGGCGTCGTCCAAGGGAATCGGGCGCAGGCCGTGCAACCGTGCATGCAGGTAACGCGTGGCTGCTTCAGCCATATTATTGTAAATAGCGGTCGCTTCGGCATCCTCTTTGGTTTTGGCGGCCAACAGGTGGAATTGGCGCTGGCCGAATGCTTGCGCGAGTTGTTTGATCAGGGAATAGGCTTGGGTGATCGCGGCGTGCCCGGGACCGAGCACGACCAGTACCGCATCGGCAGCGGATGCGGCGGGTAGCGTGCGGTGCGTGCGATCCGCCGCCAAATCAATTAAGGCGATATCCGGTTTCCAGGGCAAGGCTTGCAACGCGCGCGCAAGCTGGTCATGCGCATCTGGCGTGAGATCAGGCAGGCGCCGTAGGCCTTCGCGTGCCGGCAGGACATAGATGGCATCGTTGTACGGGAGCACGGCTTGGTCCAGCGAGGCTTGGCCTTTGAGGACTTGCAGAAGCTCAATGCGCGGCGCGAGCCCGAGCCGAGCGGCGCAGCTATCCGTGCCGATACCTTCGTCGATCACCAACACCGATTTTCCTTGGCCGGCGAGGGCGCACGCCAGGTTGGCCACCACGCTGGTTTGGCCGACACGCGGTTTGCCGCTCACGACAGCGACCACGCGCAACGCGTCGCCCCCCAGCAGGCGACGCAAGCCTTCCGCTTGATCGAAGGCGAAGCCGCTCATGTGCTAGACGGCTTGCGCGTCGGTCAGAAAGGCGTGTGCGTCATCTTCGCGCGCACTGATCTTCAGTGGGTACTCCTCGTCGCGCGGGGTGTGCGTGGCGACCAACTCGCACTTGAATGCGCGATCCACGAGGTAGAGCGGATTGGCGCGGTGCAAGTCCTCTGGCACGCGCTGGCCATTGGTGATGTAGTGTATGGCGAGTTTGTGCCGCACCACTACATCCAAGGCTGGGGCCAGACTCAGCGCCTCGTCGATCTTGGTCAGCACCACGCCGGCCAAGCCCGCGCCGAGATAGGCGCGCACCACGTCATCCAGCGTGCCGGCCTGCGCCGTGGCGGAGAGCAGCAGTAAACGCTGCACTTTGGCCGCCTTGCCCGAGGACAGCAACGCGATTTGCGCATTAATGCGGCGGTCGCGTTGGCTCATGCCCGCCGTGTCGATCAGCACCAGATGTTTGCCGCGCAATTCGTCCAGGGTGCGGGCGAGTTCTATTTCGTCCTTCACCGCATACACTGGCACATTGAGAATCTTGCCGTAAATTTTGAGCTGCTCGTGCGCGCCGATGCGGTAGGTGTCGGTGGTGATCAGCGCTAGGCTGGCCGGGCCGCGTTTTAACACACAGCGTGCAGCGAGTTTGGCCACGGTGGTGGTTTTGCCGACGCCGGTGGGGCCGACGAGGGCGAATACGCCGCCTTGTTCGATCAATTCCGAGCCGGGCGCGACCCCGCGCAGATTGTGCGCTATCGCGCCGCGCACCCAGCGCAAGGCTTTCTCTTCGTCCAATTCATCTGGCAATGCGCTCGATAACTGACGCGCCAAACGCGGCGAGAAACCCACGTCCAGTAGCGTGCGCAGCACATCGAATTTAAGGGGGTCGGCCGACCTCATTTCGTGCCAAGCGAAGTTGACGAGTTGGCGTTCGATCAAGCTGCGTATATTTTTAACTTCATGCGCCAGGGTTTCGACTGCCATCGTGGATTCCGGGCCTGGGCTGTGCGGTGGCGCAGCGGGTGCCGGATCGGCCGCGCGGGGTGGCTTGATCGGCGCAGTGGGTTCGAGAATTTTGATCCCGGGAATGTCATGCCGCATCGGCATCGCGGACGTGCTGGGCGATGCGCCGTGGGTGAGCGATGCCATGTCAGATTCGGCCATGGCCATGATTTCGACGCTGCCGTCTTGCACGCGATTGGAGAGGATTAAGGCTTCTGGCCCTAAAGCATCGCGTACTTGTTGCAGGGCGTCGCGGGTCGTGCTGGCGGTGAATTTTTTAACGATCATGCACTCGCTCCTCCTAATACGGCGGTTACTTTAATGGTTTTAGTATCGGGCACTTCGGCGTGAGAAATGACTTTCAATTGCGGTGCGACGCGGCGCAGGAAACGGGAGAGCAGCGTGCGCAAGGCGGCTGGCACCAACAGTACCGGCGGCAGGCCTTTGTTCTCTTGCTCTTGCACCACGCGCCCGGTTTGCGCTAACAGTTTCTCGGCCAATGACGGTTCGAAACCGGCACCGCTGTCAGCAGTCGTGGCTTGCATCAGCAGATGCTCCAGCGTGGGATCGAGCGCAATGACTTGCAGCTCGGCCGCGTTTTGGTAAATGTCTTGAATGATGGCTCGGCCCAAGGCAGCGCGCACCGCTGCGGCGAGGTCCTCGACATTTTGAGTGCGTGGACCGTGTTCGGTGAGCACTTCGATAATGGTGCGCATGTCACGAATGTGCACACCCTCGTCCAGCAGATTTTGCAGCACACGTTGTACCGTGCCCAAGGGTAGCAACGTGGGCACCAGATCCTCGATCAGCTTAGGCGTGTCCTTGCCGATATGGTCGAATAACTGCTGCACTTCGTCGCGACCCAATAGATCGGCGGCATGGGCTTGCAGCAGTTGCGAGAGATGGGTTGCGACCACTGTGCTGGCGTCGACTACCGTATAGCCATAAGTCTGCGCCTGCTCGCGCAAGTTGGCCTCGATCCAAATCGCGGGCAGGCCGAAGGTGGGATCTTTGGTCGGCGTGCCGGGTAGCTGTCCCAACACCCGGCCGGGATTGATGGCGAGATATTGCCCGGCTTGGGCTTCACCGCGACCCATCTCCACGCCTTTGACCGTGATGCGATAACCGTTCGGGCGCAATTCCAAGTTGTCGCGTATGTGTACCGGTGCGACCAGGAAACCCATTTCTTGGGCGAACTTTTTACGAATGCCACGAATGCGCCGCAGCAACTCACCATCTTGCGTGCGGTCCACCAAGGGGATCAAGCGATAACCCACTTCCAGTCCGAGTGTATCGATGCGTCCGACATCTTCCCAACTGACATCGACTTGTTCCTTGGGCGGGGGCGGCGGTGTTTGTTCAATGATGGATTCTGCTGTGCGTTCTTTCTTTTCGAGCGTGTAAGCAAGCCATGCCAAGCCGCCGCCCAGCAGCAAGAAGGAGAAATGCGGCATGCCCGGAATAATCCCCATCAAGCCAAGAATGACGGCTGTGACGTACAGCACTTGTGGGTTCATGAACATTTGTTCGACGATCTGCGCGCCGATGTCTTTTTCGGCCGAGACGCGCGAGACCACGATGCCGGCGGCGGTGGAGATCACCAGCGCAGGAATTTGCGCCACCAGACCATCGCCGATAGCGAGCAGGGTATAAGTTTGTAGCGCTTGTTGGACCGGTAAGTCGTGTTGCAACACCCCAATGGCGAGCCCGCCGATGATGTTGATGATGGTGATGAGAATGCCCGCCACCGCATCGCCGCGCACGAATTTGCTCGCACCGTCCATGGCGCCGTAGAACTCGGCTTCGAGCGCAACTGCCGCGCGTCGGCGGCGTGCTTCGTCTTCGCCGATCAAGCCGGTGTTGAGATCGGCATCGATCGCCATTTGCTTGCCGGGCATGGCGTCCAAAGTGAAACGTGCTGCCACTTCCGCGATCCGGCCGGAGCCCTTGGTGATCACCACGAAATTGATCAGCACCAGGATCGCGAATACCACGATGCCGACTGCGTAGTTGCCACCGACCAGGAATTGCCCGAACGCCTCGATCACTTTGCCCGCGGCATCCGGCCCGGTGTGGCCTTCCAGCAGCACGACGCGCGTCGAGGCGATGTTGAGCGACAAACGCAGCAGGGTGGTGAGCAGCAGTACGGTGGGGAATACTGCGAAATCCAGCGGTTTGCTCAGGTACATGCTGATCAGCAGCACGATCATCGCTATCGCGATGTTGAAGGTGAACAACAGATCGAGCAGGAACGGCGGCAGCGGCAGCACCATCATGGCCAAAATCATGACCACGAGAATCGGCCCGGCCAGGCGGTACAAATCTAAGCCGGCCATAAAGCCCGTATTGGCGACGCGTGCGTTCATATCGAGGTATTCTCGCGGAGCGAGCCTATGTCCCTCTCTCCCACTTGTGGGAGAGAGCTAGGAGAGAGGGGAACGATCGGCATTTGTCGCATCAGACGGCTTCCCCGACCGGTTCAGGCATATCCATATCCGCTGGCACCGGCAGATGGTGGGGTTTGATCGGACGCCGCGCTGTGTATTCCGGGTTGCGCAACTGGTACACATAGGCCAGCACTTCCGCTACGGCGGTGTACAGCCGTTCCGGGACGGTATCGCCGACATCGGCATGGCGATACAACGCGCGCGCCAAGGGCGGGGCTTGTAGCACCGGCACGGCATGCTCTTGCCCCAGTTCCAAGATGCGTTCGGCGAGCAAGCCCATGCCTTTGGCTACGATTTGCGGCGCGGCCATCTGGCCTTCCTCGTATTTCAGCGCGATGGCGTAATGAGTCGGGTTGGTGATGATGACATCCGCTTTGGGCACCGCCGACATCATGCGTTTGCGCGCCGCGGCGCGTTGCGCGGAACGAATGCGCGCCTTGATCTGCGGGTCGCCCTCCATCTCTTTGGCTTCTTGTTTCACTTCTTCCTTGGTCATGCGCAAGCCCTTGGCGTAGTGCCAAAGTTGGTAGGGCACATCCGCCAGTACGACCAGGATGAGTGAAGCAACCATGAATAAGGCGCTGGTAAACAACAAATCGCTCATATGCGCCATGCCGGTACCGAGTGATTCGCTGGCAAGCGCGAATAGTTCGTCCTTGTAGCGCCAGATCACCGCCGCCCCGATGCTGCCAATGATCGCTGCCTTGACCGACGCCTTCATTAACTCCATCAAACTGTTGAGCGAGAGCATGCGTTTCAAGCCCGAGATGGGGTTGAATTTTGATAGATCCGGCGTGAGCGGCTTCCAAGTGAACTGCCAGCCGCCCATCAGCAGCGGCCCGGCAAAGGCGGCGAGGATGAATAACAGCATGAGCGGCAGGAAGGCGATGATGGCATCGGTGGTGTCTTGCATGAAACGCGACATCATCAGCGTGGGGTCAAAGGCTGCGGCGCGGTCCATAGAGAGGCCACGTCGGGTGAGGGCAAGGAGCTTTTCCATGATGTAGTTGCCCATCAGCATTAGGCCGCCAATCGCCGCCATTAACTGGATGAAAATAGCCAGCTCTTTGGACTGGACGACCTTGCCTTCCTCGCGCGCACGCTCAATGCGTTTGCCCGTGGCCGCTTCTGTTTTTTCTAAATCGGAGTCTTCCGCCATTTACTACCCCCACGGGAGACATAGTCTGCACCGGTTTGGGATGAAACACAATATATAGGGGGTTGATCCGGGGGTTAATCCCATAGATTGTGTATTTTTGAAGCAGGGCTGAGTGTCAAATTCCTTAAAAACAGCAAGTTATCGTGAGGCAAAATGAAAATCGGCTGGCGCGGAAAAGATCCCGGCCAGCCGATTTAGGAGCGAGGCGTCTCGATAGCGTTAGCTGCTTTCGTCGATCCAGGTCATCTGGATTGCTTCGAGAATTTTTTCGCTGGAATGATCGGGGTCGTCGTTGAAGTCTTCCAGTTCCGTCACCCAGCGGTGCAAGTCAGTGAAGCGCACATATTGCGGATCCACCTCAGGGTGGGCTTCCGATAACTCAATCGCAATTTCACGTACATCGGTCCATTTCATAATTACTTTCCTCTTCGACGTCTGACGTCTGAATTAATGGCCTTCTTTGACCATATTGATACTGTATTTTGGAATCTCGATCACCAAGTCTTGGCTCATTACCAGTGCCTGGCAGGAAAGACGCGACATAGGCTCTAAGCCCCAGGCTTTATCCAACAGGTCTTCTTCCAACTCTTCTGCCGGCACCAGCGACTCGAAGCCTTCGCGCACGATCACATGGCAAGTGGTGCAAGCGCAGGATTTTTCGCAGGCGTGTTCGATCTCGATGCCGTTTTCCAAGAGCGTGTCGCAAATGGTTTTGCCGGGAGTGGCATCGATGGCGGCGCCCTGGGGGCAGAGTTCGACATGGGGTAGGACAATGAGTTGGGGCATGGCGGTGGGTAAGTTGGTTGGGGTTGAACTATTATCGGCGATACGCGCAGCTTTTACGTGCCGATATCGGCTAATTTTTGGCCGGTCAGGGCCTTGCGGATGGAGGCATCCATGCGTTTGGCAGCAAAGGCTTCGGTGGCGCGGTTGAGCGCTTCCACTGCTGTTTTGATCGCGCGGTGATCCGTACCGTTCAAGGTCCGGGTGAGCTCACCCATGCTGGCTTCAATCGCGGCACGCTCGTGGGGGGTAAGCAGGGCGCTATCGGCCGCTATGGCGCTGGCGACGGCCTCCAAGATGGCATTGGCCTCGACTTGTTGTTCTTTGAGGGCGCGCGCCAGCTTGTCATCGTTGGCGTGATCGCGTGAGGCGGCCAACATGTTGGTGATTTCATCATCCGAGAGCCCATACGAGGGTTTGACGCTGATGGCGGCTTCGACGCCACTGATTTGCTCGCGCGCCGACACCGAGAGCAGGCCGTCGGCATCGACTTGAAAGGTGAGGCGGATGCGGGCCGCGCCCGCTACCATGGGCGGGATGCCGCGCAGTTCGAAGCGCGCGAGTGAGCGGCAGTCCGATACCAACTCGCGCTCGCCTTGCACCACATGAAAGCTCATCGCGGTCTGGCCGTCTTTGTAAGTGGTGAAATCCTGGCCGCGCGCGGTGGGAATGGTGGCATTGCGCGGGATGACTTTTTCCACCAAGCCGCCCATGGTTTCGATGCCGAGCGAGAGCGGGATCACGTCGAGCAGCAACACTTCCTCGCCGCGCTTGTTGCCGGCCAAAATGTCCGCTTGGATTGCCGCACCGAGGGCGACGACCTTATCCGGGTCCAGATTGGTGAGCGGTGTTTGCTTAAAGAACTCGGCGACTGCACGTTGAATGTGCGGCATGCGTGTCGCGCCGCCGACCATCACCACGCCTTTAATGTCCTCGGGCGTGAGACCCGCATCACGCAACGCCTTGCGCGTGGGGGTCAGGGTTTTTTTTACCAAGCCTTCGGTCAATTCTGCCAAGGTATGACTGGTGATGGGCTGGTCCATCATCTCGCCAGTGGAGAGCACGGCCGTAAACCGCGTGTCGCCGTGATAGGTGAGCTCCTCTTTTACTTCGCGTGCCTTGGCCATCAAGAGGCGCGTGTCCTGGGCGTTGAGCGGGGAGAGGGTGGATTCTTCTAGCGCCCAGCAAAATATCCGGCGATCGAAGTCATCGCCGCCGAGCGCCGAATCGCCGCTGGTAGCGAGCACCTCGAATACGCCTTTTTGCAAGCGCAAGATCGAAATGTCGAAGGTGCCGCCGCCCAAGTCATACACCGCGTACACCCCTTCAGCCGCATTATCCAAACCGTAGGCCACGGCGGCGGCGGTGGGCTCATTCAGCAAGCGCAGCACGTTGAGGCCAGCTAGCCGGGCCGCATCCTTGGTCGCTTGGCGCTGTGCGTCATCGAAATAGGCGGGCACGGTAATCACCGCGCCGACCAGCTCGCCCCCGAGTGCCTTCTCGGCACGCGCGCGTAGCGCTTTCAGAATGTCGGCGGATATTTCCACCGGGCTTTTAATGCCGGCGCAGGTCTTGAGTTGCACCATGCCTGGCGCGTCAACGAATTTGTAGGGCATTTCGTGCGTATGCGGAATGTCTTTCAAGCCACGGCCCATGAAGCGTTTGACCGAAACGACGGTGTTCTGCGGATCGGTACATTGGTGAGCAAGCGCGATGTAACCGACTTCAACCGTGCCCGCGTCGCTGTAGCGCACAATAGAGGGCAGCAGGGGGCGCCCATCATCATCGCTTAACACCACGCTCATGCCGCTACGCACGGTGGCCACCAGTGAATTGGTGGTGCCGAGATCGATCCCCACCGCCAAGCGGTGTTGGTGCGGCGCGGTGCTCATACCCGGTTCGGAGATTTGTAGTAATGCCATCAAGCCTCCAGCGCTTCCAATGCATCGTTGATTTCTTCGCGCAGCTTGTCCAAGAAGCGCAACTTACGCACCGCCTCCGCGGCACCCGGGTAGTCGTGACTTTGATCCAGGCGCTGCCCTATATCGTCTTGCAAGTGATGCATCACTTGGCGCAGCTTGGCGCCGAGATGATCAAGCTCGGTCGCATCGGCGGCAGCCTTCGCTTCGCCGATCGCTTCACGCCATTCCATCTGTTCCATCAAAAAATCGGCGGGCATCGCGGTGTTCGTTTCTTCCTGGGTGTCCACCCCGTGCAGTTTCAACAGATAGCGTGCGCGGCTGATCGGCTGCTTCAGGGTCTGATAGGCTTCGTTCACATGCGTGGACCATTGCATCGACAGCCTGCGCTCGGCATCCGGGGCATGGCTGAATTTATCCGGATGCACTTGTGCCTGGAGGTCGCGAAAACTTTGATCCAGGCGCGCCAAGTCGAGTTGGAACGCAGGTTCCAGGCCGAAGAGTTGGAAGTGATTTTTGGAAAAGTCGATCATGAAGCGAGCAGCTGCTGGTGTGGTTCCGGTGGCGAATACGGTGCGTTAACTGGGCATTATAGCGAATGCTTTCGCCACCGGCTTCCAGCTTATACGTTAAAACTCTCGCCGCAGCCGCAGCTATCCTTGACGTTGGGGTTGTTGAATTTAAACCCTTCGTTCAAGCCTTCACGCGTGTAGTCGAGCTCGGTGCCATCGACATAGGCGAGGCTTTTCGCATCGACGATCACTTTCACGCCGTTGCTCTCGAACACCTGATCCTCATCCTTCATCTCATCCACAAATTCGAGCACGTAGGCTAAGCCGGAACAGCCCGTGGTGCGCACGGCAAAACGCAAGCCGACGCCCTTGCCGCGCTTGGCGATGAAGTTTTTTACATGCGTGGCGGCTTTTTCGGTCAGCGTGATCGCCATTTCAAACCTCGAATTATTTCGCTGCGGCGGCGGGGGCCGCCGCTGCGCTGTGCTTTTGTTTGTAGTCGGCGACCGCGGCTTTGATCGCGTCTTCCGCCAGAATCGAGCAGTGGATTTTAACCGGCGGCAGGGCGAGCTCTTCCGCGATTTGGGTATTCTTGATCGACATCGCTTGATCTAGCGTTTTGCCCTTCACCCATTCGGTCACGAGCGAGCTGGAAGCAATGGCGGAACCGCAGCCATAGGTCTTGAACTTGGCATCTTCGATGACGCCGTCCTTGCCGACTTTGATTTGCAGTTTCATCACGTCGCCGCAGGCGGGCGCGCCCACCATGCCGGTGCCAACGTCGTCATCTTCTTTGCCGAAGGAACCGACGTTGCGTGGGTTTTCATAATGGTCCAAAACTTTTTCGCTGTATGCCATGATCGTTCTCCTGCTAAGTAATTAGTGTGCTGCCCACTGAATCGAATTGATGTCGATGCCGTCTTTGAACATCTCCCACAAGGGGGACAATTCGCGCAGTTTGCCGATTTTGCTTTTGACGAGGTCTATGGTGAAGTCGATTTCTTCCTCGGTGGTGAAGCGGCCGATGGTGAATCGCGTCGAGCTATGCGCCAATTCGTCGCTGCGGCCCAAAGCACGCAAAACATATGACGGCTCAAGGCTGGCGGAGGTGCAAGCGGAGCCGCTGGACACCGCGACGTCCTTGATCGCCATAAGCAGCGATTCGCCTTCGACGAAATTGAAGCTGATATTCAGGTTGTGCGGCACACGGCTATGCATATCGCCGTTGACGTACACCTCTTCCATGTCTTGCAGGCCTTTCAACAGCCGGTCGCGCAGCATGCGAATGCGCTCGTTCTCGGTCGCCATTTCTTCTCGTGCAATGCGAAACGCCTCGCCCATGCCGGCGATCTGGTGCGTCGCCAGCGTGCCAGAACGCAGGCCACGTTCGTGCCCGCCGCCATGCATTTGCGCTTCGAGGCGGATTCTGGGTTTGCGCCGCACATACAGTGCGCCAATGCCTTTCGGGCCATAGGTTTTGTGCGCGGAGAACGACATCAAATCGACTTTAAGTTGTTGCAGGTCGATGACGACTTTGCCGGTGGCTTGCGCCGCGTCCACGTGGAAAATTACGCCTTTTGCGCGACAGATTTCACCGAGCTGGGCGATGTCTTGGATCACGCCTATTTCGTTGTTCACATACAGGACCGAAGCCAGAATCGTATCGGGCCGCAACGCGGCTTTGAATTGCTCGATATCCACCAAGCCATTGGTTTGCACCGGCAGATAAGTGACTTCGAAACCTTGGCGTTCCAACTCGCGCATGGTGTCCAGCACCGCCTTGTGTTCAGTCTTTAACGTGACCAGATGCTTGCCCTTGCCTTGGTAGAAGTGGGCCGCGCCTTTGATCGCCAGGTTATTGGATTCAGTGGCGCCAGAGGTCCAAATAATTTCTTTCGGATCTGCGTTCACCAATTGAGCGACTTGTTCGCGCGCTTCTTCCACGGCTTTTTCCGCTTCCCAGCCAAAGGGATGCGAGCGCGAGGCCGGGTTGCCGAAATGCTCGGTCAAATAAGGAATCATTTTTGCTGCCACGCGCGGGTCCACCGGCGTGGTCGCGGAGTAGTCCAGATAAATCGGGGTCTTCACCATCTTTGCGGTCCTAAAATAAAATCGATTACGCAGCGGCTACGCTGGTGATGCGCTTGTCTTTCATCACCGATACTGTATCTGTCTGGGTGTTTTGAGTAGCAACCAGATCGGCAAGTGAAACCGCTTCCAAGTATGAGTAAATGTGTTTGTTCAGGCCGGTCCACAGATCGTGGGTCATGCAAGGACGATCATCCAGGCAGTTAGCCAAACCACCGCATTTGGTTGCTTCGACTGGTTCGTCCACAGCGCGGATGATCTCGGCGACTGAAATTTCACCAGTGCCTCGGGCCAGGCAATAACCGCCGCCGGGGCCGCGCACGCTTTCCACCAGGGCGTTGCGGCGTAGCTTGCCGAACAATTGCTCCAGGTAGGAAAGGGAGATTTTTTGACGGTCGCTGATGCCGGCCAAGGTAACGGGGCCATTGCCATCACGCATGGCCAAATCCAGCATCGCGGTTACTGCAAAGCGTCCTTTTGTGGTCAGTCTCATGTCTATACCCCTGTTTAAGCAGAACTTGATGATGTCAGGGTAGCGTTCCCTACTAAATTAGTCAACTATTTTGTTCAGGTAGTTCACATCAAATTTCTCTTCCGCTACGGAGACCGTGTGCATATCTGCGCCGAGCTTCTCTAAAGCCTTCAAAATCAGTTGCATACGTTGATCATTCGCAGCCGTGTGATCGAGAATGGCGTGGATCGCCTGCACCATGGGATCGTTCATATCCTGGCTGATCGCATAGGCGGAAAACCCCATTTTCTCGGCGGTTTCGGCCCGGATTTTGGCTTGATCGCTATCCAGGATGCGCGCCGGGACACCGACGGCGGTGGCCCCTGGCGGCACGTCCTTCACCACAACGGCGTTGGAGCCGACTTTGGCGTTTTCGCCGATAGTGATCGGCCCGAGAATTTTTGCGCCGGCGCCAACCACCACGCCGCGCCCCAGGGTGGGGTGGCGCTTGCCTTTATTCCAGGTGGTGCCGCCTAGGGTGACACCGTGATAGAGGGTGCATTCGTCGCCGATTTCTGCGGTTTCACCCACCACTACGCCCATGCCGTGGTCGATGAAAACGCGGCGGCCAATGGTGGCGCCGGGATGAATCTCAATGCCGGTAAACCAGCGCCCGAGGTGGGACAGGAAGCGCGCCAGCCAGCGCAAGCCGTGCGTCCACAGGAAATGCGCCAGACGATGGAACAGCAGCGCATGCACCCCCGGATAGGTGGTGAGCACCTCAAAGGTGGAGCGGGCCGCCGGGTCGCGTTCAAAAACGACCGCTATGTCTTCGCGCAGATGGTTGAACATGGTGCTGTCTTTGAATGTAAGACAATTATTATATTTTAAGTAGACTAATTCAGTCCACTTTCTATTTAACGTTCAAATTGATGGATTTAAGCATGCCCATCAGGATATTCAGCTCTTCTTTTTCAAGCACCGTGCGCGCAAATAATCGGCGCACTCTAGGCATGAGACGTTTAGGGTTATTCGGGTCGAGAAACTGTATGCAGATCAGGGTTTCTTCCAAGCGTTTGTAGAAAAGTTCGATGTCATCCAAGCGCGCCAACTCGATGGGCGCTTGCGTGGGTTGAGGCGCAGCGAGCCACGCCATACGCAGCTCATACGCCATGATTTGCACGGCGCTGGCGACATTCAATGAGGTGTACGCCTCATCGGTGGGAATGGAAATCATGAGCTGGCATTTGCTCAGCTCATCATTCGAGAGTCCATAGGCCTCGTTGCCGAACAGTAATGCTACTTCTTGCGTCGCGGCGATTTGCATCAAGCGTTGCGCAGCCTCGCGCACATCCACACAGGTGTGGCCCATATGTCGTTTGCGCGCGGTCAGGCCCGCCGCGAAAACGCAACCGGTGAGCGCTTCATCCAGCGTGGTGTGGACTTGCGCATTTTGCAGCACATCTTTTGCATCGCAAGCCAAGGCATCGGCCTCGGCATGGGGAAAGCGTCGCGGTTCGACCAAATGCAAACGCTGTAGTCCCATGGTCTTCAACGCACGCGCAGCGGCCCCGATATTGCCGGGATGACTGGTGTGATCGAGCACGATGCGGATATTCGATAGCGGAGTTAGGGGTTTTTTCATTTAAAATAGCGGCTTCGTTCTTTAAGTCAATTCGAGAAGGTTTACATGTCCCCGATGTTATCAATTGCGGTGAAGGCCGCCCGCCGCGCTGGTTCTCTCATCAATCGCGCGACCCAAGATCTGGATTTGCTTACCGTTGAGCGCAAAGGCGTCAGTGACTATGTCAGCGAGGTAGATAGGATGGCGGAACAGGCCATCGTTGAAGTCTTGCTCGAAGCCTATCCCGATCACGCGATTTTAGCAGAAGAGGGCGGTGCTCAAGGCCATTCCGATTATCTGTGGATTATCGATCCGCTCGACGGCACCACCAACTTTTTGCACGGCTTTCCCCAATTCGCGGTTTCCATCGGCTTACAGATCAAGGGCGTGCTGAACTTGGCGGTGGTGTACGACCCCACGCGCAATGAACTTTTCACCGCCACGCGCGGGCGCGGTGCTCACCTTAACGATCGGCGTCTGCGCGTCAGCAAACAGACGCGCTTGCAAGAATCCTTGATCGGCACCGGCTTTCCCTACCGCGATTTCACTTACCTGGATGACTATCTCAAAATGTTCCGTGAACTGCTGCCCAAAACCGCAGGCCTGCGCCGACCTGGCTGCGCTTCGCTTGATTTGGCCTATGTCGCGGCTGGGCGTTACGATGGGTTTTGGGAAGCGGGCTTGAAGCCATGGGACTTGGCAGCCGGCGTGCTGCTGATTCAAGAGGCCGGGGGATTGGTCACCGATTTTGATGGTGGTGAAAATTACATGACGACCGGCAATGTGGTGGGCGGCAATCCCAAAGTATTCTCGCAATTGTTGCAAGTGATTCAGCCGCACATGTCGGAGCGGCTACGCGCCCCCGCCTAGGAGGCTATCGGGCGACTTCTCAAAAAAACGCGCGCGAAAGTGAAAAGAGGGGCTCAATTTCACTCTATTTTTGCCGATACTTCAAGAGTAAATGTCGAGCAATGCCTATACCCAAATGCGGGTATTACGAGGCGAATCTGCGCGGTGTGTGTGAGGAGAATGAAAATGCGTAAATATTTCTGGCTGCTTTGCCTGATGGCCGCGAGTGCTACGGCGCATGCGCAAAAAGAAATCGTATTTGGCATTTTTCCTTATGTGTCGCCGAGCGAACTGGTGCGCTATCACGCGCCGCTCAGGCAGTATCTCTCCCGCGCCTTGGATCGGCCCGTTACCCTGGTGACGGCGCCGGACTTCAAGGCGCTCATCGAGCGCACTCAGCGCGGCGAATACGACATCGTGCTCACCGCGCCGCATCTGGGCCGCTTGGCGCAAATCCGCGATGGCTATCAACCCGTGGTGCGCACCCGGCACGAAGTGCAGGGCCTATTCCTTGCGCGCAAGGATGCCGGCATTGCCAAGCTGGAAGACATCAAAGGCAAGCGCATCATGATGGCTGAGCCGCTCGCCATCATCTTTCATATGGCGGAGGGGCTATTGAACGAGCATGGTGTGTTCCTGGGCAAGAACGCCACGCTGATCGAAACCAAGGCGCACAACAATGCGATGTATGCCCCTTTGCGCGACGAGGCGGATGTCGGCGTGACTGGTTTTCGCCTGTGGGAGGGCTTGCCCCCCGAGGAAAAAGACAAGCTGGTCGTGGTGGCGGCGACGCGCAAGGTGCCGGGCTTTTTCGTGCTGGCGCATCAGCGCATGCCGGCCGCTGAGGTAGAGCGGCTGCGCCGCGCGCTGCTCGAATTCGAACATTCGCCGGAAGGGCCAGCCGACTATGCGGTGAAGAGCCTCAAGGGCTTTAGCAAGATCGAAGCCAAGGATCTCGCCGTGCTCGATCCCTATGTGAAGTTTCTGCTGGAGCGGCCATAGCGTCATGACGCGGGGCGCCCTTATCCCGGTCTGGCGCTCGCTCCGGTTCAGGCTGGTGCTCATCAGCTTGCTGGTGGAAATCATCATGCTCGGGCTGCTCTTGGCCAACAGCTTGCGTCTGCTCAATGAAACGCTCGAAGCGCAGACCCAGGCGCGGCTCGAGGCGGTGACACCGCTGCTCGACGCGGCGCTCGCCGGGCCTTTGTTCGCGCGCGACCATGCCACGCTCAACGAAATTCTGAACAAACTCGTCACCAGCCGCCTGTCCGAGTTTCAATACATCGTGGTATACGACAATCGCGGCAGGGTGTATGCCCGGCAGGGGGCGGTGGACGTGCGGCGGATGCCGCGGACCGACGCTACGGTCAAGGACAGCCTGAGCGATCAGATATTCGACGCCAGCGCCCCGCTGCAGCTCGCTGGGCAGACAGTCGGCGAGGTGCGCTATGGGTTGACCCTGAAATCGCTGATTGCCTCACGCGACCTGATTTTTACGCAAGGTTTCGCGATCGCCTCGGGCGAGGTGTTGCTTTCCTTCATTCTGCTGGCATTCGGCGGATATTGGCTGACGCGCAATATCCGCATCTTGATGCACGGCGCGCGCCGGGTGGCGTCGGGGGATTATTCGCAGCCGATCCCCGTTTCCAGCAAGGACGAAATCGCCCAGCTCGCGGCAGATTTCAATGCGATGACTGCTGCGATTCGAGACCGGATCGATGCCTTGCGCCGTTCGGAAAAAGCGCTGTTCGAAGAAAAGGAGCGGGCAGAAGTGACGCTGCATTCCATCGCCGAGGGCGTCATCGCCACTGATGTGGAAGGCCGGGTGGTCTATCTCAACCCGGTGGCGGAGTCGTTGACCGGCCATGTCTTGTCCGAAGCACGGGGCGAGCCGGTGGCGCGCATTTATCGCACGCTGGACGAGGCGACCCAGGCGCCAACGAGCAATCCGGCGCTGGATTCCTTGCGCGAGCAAACCGTGATCACACGCCAGGCGCGCATCACCCTGGTGGGCGATGGCCGGCGGCATGCGGTGGAAGATACCGCCGCGCCGATTCGCGGCCGGGAAGGGCAAGTGATGGGCGCGGTGCTGGTGTTCCGGGATGTGACCGCGACCCGCGAGCTGGCGCTGCAATTGGAGTATCACGCTTCTCACGATGCACTGACCGGCTTGGTCAACCGGCGTGAATTCGAGCGCGAAGTGGAAGCCGCGCTGGCCGAGGCGGGGTCGTTGGAGCGCGAGAGCGCGCTGTGCTATCTCGACCTGGATCAATTCAAGGTCGTCAACGATACCTGCGGCCATCCGGCCGGCGACGAACTGCTGCGGCAGCTAGCGCGTCTGATCCGCAGCAAGGTGCGCGACGCGGACACCGTCGGCCGTTTGGGGGGCGACGAATTCGGCGTGCTGCTCCACGGCTGCGGCATCCATCAAGCGGAAAGCATCGCCCGCGACATCCGCGATAGCGTGCGCGGGTATCGCTTCGCGTGGGAGGCGCGCCGCTTCGAGGTCGGCGTCAGCATCGGCCTGGTGCCGATCCGCGCGGATAGCGGGGGGCTGGCCGAGATATTCAGCGCGGCGGATGTCGCGTGCTACGTCGCCAAGGACAAGGGGTCGAATCAGATTCACGTTTACCAAGTGGACGACATCGAACATGCGCGGCGGCGCGGCGAGATGCAGTGGTCCACCCGCATCAGCGTTGCCCTGAAGGAAAACCGTTTTGTGCTCTATGTGCAACGCATCGAGCCGATTTCCGCGGCGGCCGGCGATGCCGCGCACTACGAGATCTTGGTGCGGATGGTGGAGGAAGACGGCAAAATCGTCCTCCCCGCCCGTTTCATCGGCGCAGCAGAGCGCTACCACCAAATGATCGGCATCGATCGCTGGGTGGTGCAGCAGGCGCTGACGCTGCTTCAGGATGGCGGCGGCCTGGAGATCGCGCGGGATGCCATGTTCACGCTCAATCTGTCCGGCCAAACCCTCGGCAGCACGGAGTTTCTGAGCTTCGTTAAACACGCAATTCTGACCAGCGGGATAGACGCATCCCGGCTCTGCTTCGAGATCACCGAAACCGCTGCAATCGCCAATCTAGGTAAGGCGGCGTCGTTTATCGCGGAGCTGAAGGCGATGGGATGCCGCTTCGCGCTCGACGATTTCGGCAGTGGCTTGAGTTCCTTCGCTTATTTGAAAGCGCTGCCGGTGGAGTACCTCAAGATCGACGGCACCTTCATCAAGGATATGATGCGCGACACCAACGACCTTGCGATGGTGACGGCGATTAATCAGGTGGGGCATATGGTCGGCATCCAGACCATCGCCGAATGCGTGGAAAACGCGGCGACCCTGGAAAAGCTGCGGGAAATCGGCGTGGATTTCGCTCAGGGCTACTACCTGCATCAACCGGAGGAATTTCGCATGGCCGGCGATTCGGTGTGTTGGCTCAAGCGGGGGGAGTAAGGCGCGAGTTCGGAAAGCGGCGAATCGCCGTTTCTCGATTTATGCGCTGAAACTGACTTCGATATCGAAGGGAAAGGAATGAGCATGCGCGATCATGAGATTCGGCCCGCGACGGTGCTGCCGCCGCCGTTGATTTATGCCGCCTGCTTGCTGGGCGCGTGGTGGATGGAGGGGCGCTTGCCCTTGGGTTTCGGCCCCGCCGGCCGTGACCTGGGCTGGATCGTCATCGCGCTGGGGCTGGCGGGCATGGCGTGGGCGCTCGCCGCGATCTGGGGCAATCACACCACGGTGAATCCCTACAAAGCGGCAAACAACCTGGTTACCAGCGGCCCATTCCGCTATTCGCGCAATCCGATTTATGTTTCCGATTGGTTGATCTATGTTGGGATCATGCTGCTCATGCAAACCGCCTGGCCCTTGCTGTTTGCGCCGCTGGTTTGGGGCTTAATGCGCTATGCCGTGATCGCGCATGAGGAAGCGCACCTTGAAGCGAAATTCGGTGCGGAATATCAAGCCTACACCAGCCGCGTGCGGCGCTGGGTGTGAAGCACGGTTAGTGCTCCGAATGCGCATGTCGCGCTGGCGGTTGCGCGAATTAGTCCGACATTCGACTAGAAGCGCCGGCTGATTCCGAGCGCGATATTTTTGCCGCTGGTCAATTGCACGCCATTCACATGACTGTAAACCGGTAATTGCACGAACCCATAAAGCTGCGTGTCACGGTCGAGTGCATAGACGAGGCCGGGACTGAGTTTCAGAAAGCGGCTGCCAGAATCGGCGGGCTCAGCATTGCGGCCCTCATCCCGCGCGCGGATTTGCCAATTGGCCTGTACCGTAGCGCTGAAATCATGATTGAAAGCGTAGCGCCATCCCAAGTCGATACCGACTTGATCACCGGGCCGATAGCTATTGCGTACTGCCGTCGCATGCTGCCACATCGCCTGCGCGAACCAGCCGTGTGGCCCCGCGTTCGGCGTCGAATGATAAGCAAGCCCGAGAAGCGTGTCGGTACTGCCCGTGCCAGGTTGTAGCGTGCGTTCTGCCAGCGCGTTATCGTTGTTGGTGACCGTGCTGCGCCCGGTCGGTAGCTTGAGTCCGAGCAGCAGGTTCAGATTGTCTTGCTTGGTGAGTGGCAGATTGAAGGTGATGCGTGCGTCGCCCGGCCCATCGATGTTCCAGCGCTGGGCAATTTTTGCGCCATGATGATTGTGCACATGATAGTGACTGCGCGACACCCAGGGCATTTGCACATTGATCCCCCAGCCCGCTAGCGTGTTGTAACTGAAGCCCAGCACCACATTACGGTTGAGCGTACTCACTTCGTCATGGTGACGGCTGACTTGGCCGACCGACACCCGATCACTGCCCGCCATTGGGCGGTCTTGATCCACAAATTCATAACGCAAATCAAATTTCGCCCCCGCACCACCCCATGTGCCTTGCGCCTGCCAATCAGTATTCACCGTGCAAAATGCCGCGCCGCAAGATGCGGCGGCGGGGCCAGCGGCCAGGAGTAGCACGCTGCTTGCAACTGCACTGGACAATATTGTTTTCATTTTTTCTCCTCCTGAAAGTCGCGCTACTCTAATGGCGCGCAGGGAGGAGCGGAATGCGACACAGTGTCGCAGGCGTGCGATACAGGGAGCGCAAGCTATTACAATGGCGGTATGACTGAAACCCCAACGCTTGCTCCACAATTACGCAACCTGAGGCGCCTACTCGGCTTGCGCGCGATTGAGGTGGCGGGCCAAGCCGGCGCCATTGCCATTGCGGTGTACGGCATCGGCATGGTGTTGCCGACGGCCATTTTGCTTACGCTGACGGCGGGTTTGGCGCTGGTCGCGCTTTTCACATGGTGGCGGACGCGTCAGCCTTGGCCGGTGACGGATGCCGAGTTGGCAGGGCACCTCCTGATCGATATTGGCGTGCTGACCGGGTTGTTGTATTTCACTGGCGGTTCGACCAATCCCTTCGTCACCTTATATTTGCTGCCGCTGTCGATTGCCGCTGCCATGCTGCCGGCGGCTTATACCTGGTCGGTGGCGGGTGCGACGCTTGCGTGTTACACCTTCCTGCTGTTCAGGCATCTGCCCTTGCCACAAGGCCCGGGCAGCTTTGCGCTGCTGGCAACCCTGTTTCCCGGCGGCTTATCGGGCGAGCACGACGCGCACGGCGCGCAGGCGGATTTCAATTTGCATGTGCTGGGCATGTGGTTCAATTTTGCGTTGAGTGCAGTGTTGATTGCCTGGTTCGTCGCACGCATGGCGCAGTCGCTGCGCGAGCGTGATCGGCGGCTTGCTGCGGCGCGTGAAGCGGCGCTGCGCAATGAGCAATTGGTCGCGCTCGGCACGCTGGCTGCGGGTGCGGCGCATGAGCTGGGTACGCCGCTGTCGACCATAGCGGTGATTGCGAAAGAATTGGAAAGAGATCACGCCCATGATGCGGCGCTGGTGGCGGATTTGCATTTATTACGTGCACAAGCCGAACGCTGCAAAACTGTCTTGACGAGCTTAAGCGCCCGCGCCGAAACAGCGACGTGTATTGCATGCGAGGATTATTTGCGCCAACTCATCGAACAGTGGCAATTGCTGCGCCCGCAAGTCAAAGTCAGCGCACATTTCGCCGGCACCCAGCCTGCGCCGGAATTGACGGTCGAGCGCACACTGGATCAGGCCTTGCTCAATCTGCTCAACAACGCCGCCGATGTATCGCCGCAGGGCATTGAATTTGATGGGCGTTGGGATGCGGCCCAACTCACACTGGAAATTCGCGATCGCGGCCCGGGCATTAGCGCCGAAGTGGCAGCGCGTGCCGGCGAAGCGTTTTTTACCACCAAAGGCTCCGACGGCGGTTTAGGCATTGGCTTGTTTCTCGCCAATGCGACCATCGAACGCTTCGGCGGCAAGGTCAATCTTTTTAATCGTGAGGGGGGGGGTGCGTGCGTGCGCGTCATGCTGACCTTGCGGCCATCGATATGAGTGACCAAACAGACCGCGCCAGCTTGCTGCTAGTAGATGATGACGCAACTTTTCGCCAAGTGTTGTCGCGCGCGCTGGAAAAGCGCGGTTTCGCCGTCAGCAGCGCAGCGGATGTGGATATAGCCATCGCGTTGGCTGCCGAAAATCCCCCCGAGTACGCGGTGATCGATCTCAAAATGCCCGGCCTCTCCGGCTTGGTGTTGGTGCAGCGCTTAAAAGAATTGGACGCGGAAACACGCATCGTGATGCTCACCGGCTACGCCAGCATCGCCACCGCAGTCGAGGCGATCAAGCTCGGCGCCACGCACTATCTCGCCAAACCGGCCGATGCGGACGACATTGTCGCGGCGCTGATGCGCAGCGCAGGCGACCCCAATCTACCGGTGAGCAGCAACCCGCTCTCGGTGGATCGCCTGGAGTGGGAGCATATCCAGAAGGTGCTCAGCGAGAATGACGGCAACATCTCCGCCACCGCGCGCGCCCTGAAAATGCACCGCCGCACCCTGCAACGCAAGCTGGCCAAGCGCCCGGTGCGGGAGTGAGCGCGTTTGCGCGTTGGATCGCCGGTGTCCTGATCACCCTATGCACGGCTGCCGTTTTGGCCGCCGATTCCGCGCCGCCGGTGATCCGCAGCTATGCGCACGATCCGGCCGCGTTCACGCAAGGCTTGGTGTGGGATCGTGGCTTATTGTATGAAAGCACCGGCCACTATGGGCAATCCACCCTCAGCGTACGCGACTTGAAAACCGGCCGTGTGCTGCGCCAGCATGTTTTGCCTCAAACAATGTTCGGTGAAGGCATCGCCCTGGTGGGTGACGAAATCATTCAGATCACTTGGCAAGAACGCCAAGCTTTTGTTTACGACAAAGCCAACCTGCGTCTGAAACGCACGCTGCCTTATGCGTGGGAAGGGTGGGGGCTTGCCTATGATGGCCGACACCTCATTGCGAGCGACGGCAGCGCGCATTTGCGTTTTCTTGATCCTGCTACCTTGCAGGAAAAGCGCCGCATCGAGGTGCGGGATGGCGAGCAGGCGATCGACCAGCTCAATGAATTAGAATTTGTGAAAGGCGAAATTCTCGCCAATCGTTATGGGACCGACCGCATCGCACGCATTTCACCGCAAACTGGCCAAGTCACCGCTTGGATCGATTTGTCGCACTTATATCCGCAGCAAGAAAGACCTTCGCGCGAAGCTGTGCTCAACGGTATCGCTTACGATGCAGTGCAAGATGTATTGATCGTGACCGGAAAGCATTGGCCCAAGTTGTTCGTGATTCCCTCGCCTTAACGGTCATGGCAATTGCCGCACCATAAATGAACTCGCCATGACCGTTTCCCTCTCTCCTAACTCTCTCCCGCAAGCGGGCGAGAGGGACGTAGGCTCGCTTCGCGAGTTTCACGTTTAGCACGGAATGGCTTTACACCAACGGGTGTGGTCACTATAATGGCGCGCTTTCCGGGGGTATAGCTCAGCTGGGAGAGCGCTTGCATGGCATGCAAGAGGTCAGCGGTTCGATCCCGCTTACCTCCACCAGGAATTAGTATGGTCCAGCGTCTCGGCATTATCGCAATATGGTTGGGCATTATCGCCAGCGTGGTAGGTTTAATAGTTGGCTTCGCCAAACTACCAAACGGAGATGAAGCAGCAGCCGGGCCGTGGTTAAGTTTGGTTCCAGTGGGGTTTGCGCTGTTGTTGTTAGGTACAGCAATCACCCAACTGGGAAAGAAATAGTCAGTACGACTAAACAATCGAGTTTAGTCCCCATCGTCTAGAGGCCTAGGACATCGCCCTTTCACGGCGGTAACACGAGTTCGAATCTCGTTGGGGACGCCAAATCAAAAAGCCACCTTCGGGTGGCTTTTTTTTTGGCGTCCCCAAGCGGTGCTTCGAAGCAATTTTGCTAGCCGTCGCGTGGTGCATCATATTGATATAAAACGATAAATGTATATAAAATCGCTATCATCACCACTCATCTATGAAAATTCCCCATTCGTCGGCTTGGTGCAAAATTTGCGCGATCAAAAGAGTAAATTCCATAAAGCTTTTAACGACCTTGCCGATATTTCATCTCAACAGCCCGTAGTTTGCGGGGGTAATCTCAGGGGAGATGATCATGTTGAACAATGAACGTAGAAGCAGCGACGATCGGCGCAAGGCGGATGGATTTAATACGCACGCGCCGTTTCTAACCAAGGACGGATTAGTGTTCACGAATCGACGGAAAAATGCTGATCGGCGCGATTTGAAGATGGAAGAAATTTTCGAGTTAGGCGAAGTTGAAGAAATTGAGCTGAAACCGGTGCGTTGCACTTAATTCGCACCGGGCGAAGCGAGAGCAGTTTGGCCGCGCATTGCGCGGCCTTTTTTTCGGCTGATGTTTTAGGCAACACCGTGATCCCACAAAACCGTAGCGTAAGCAGGGCCTTAAATTCCTGGCCCCATACTCAAACTCCAGCCACAATCCTTCCTCATACACCTTTATACCAAGACCGGAACCAATAGCATGGAACGCGATTTTCCACCCCTTAAAACATTAGAAACGTTGAGTTTAGACAATAGCTATGCGCGCTTGCCGGATCTATTCCACGCCAAGCTCAAGCCGACGCCACTGTCCAATCCGCATTTGGTAAGTTTTAATCCCGACGCGGCGGCATTGCTTGATCTAGATCCAGCCGAAGCCGGGCGCAGTGAGTTTGCAGAATATTTTTCAGGGCAGCGCATGCTGCCCGGCGCCGAGCCCTTGGCAATGTTGTATGCCGGGCATCAATTTGGCCATTTTGTACCGCAACTCGGTGATGGTCGCGCGATTCTGTTGGGCGAGGTGGTCAACAGCCGCGGCGAACGATGGGATTTGCATTTGAAGGGTGCGGGAGAGACGCCGTTCTCGCGTAATGGTGACGGGCGCGCGGTGTTGCGTTCGTCGATTCGCGAATACCTCGGCTGCGAGGCGATGCACGGCTTGGGCATTCCTACGACGCGCGCTTTATGCATTGTTAGCAGCGACGTGGAAGTGTATCGAGAGAAGGTCGAGCGCGGCACGACGCTGCTGCGTTTAGCACCCTCACACGTGCGCTTCGGTTCATTCGAAGTGTTTTTCTATCGTGGACAAGCCGAGCCGATACGCACTTTGGCCGATTATGTGATTGCGCAACATTATCCTGATTTGGTCGGACTGGATGATCAATATCCGCGTTTCTTGCGCGAAGTGGTGCGGCGTACCGCGCGCCTGATGGCGCAGTGGCAAGCGGTGGGGTTCGCACATGGCGTGATGAATACCGACAATATGTCGATTCTCGGCATCACCCTCGACTACGGCCCGTATGGGTTTCTCGATCATTTCGATTCCGGCTTTGTCTGCAACCATTCCGATCACCAAGGCCGCTATGCTTTCGATCAGCAGCCGAATATCGGCGCATGGAATGTAACTTGTCTGGCGCAGGCGCTGTCGCCTTTGATGCCGGTCGAGGCGGCGACCGAGGCGCTCTCGGTGTATCAAGCAGAGTTCGTGACTTATTACATCGAATTGATGTGCGCCAAGCTGGGCATCACACCTTGCGCCGAAGCCGCGACACTGATCACGGATTTACTCGACCGGCTACAAGTCAACCACGTCGATTACACGATTTTCTTTCGCCGTTTAAATCGGTTTCAGACTGATCCCAGCGCATCCAATGCCGCGCTGCGCGATCTGTTTCCCGAGCGCGCGGCGTTCGATTCCTGGGCGCAAGACTACCGGGCGCAGCTTTTGCGTCAGGGCAGCCAAGATGCGGAACGCGCAGCGCGGATGGATCGCATCAACCCGAAATACATCTTGCGCAATTACATGGCGCAGATCGCGATCGATAAAGCCGAGGCGGGTGACTTTAGCGAGGTCGATCGTTTGCTGCATCTGCTGCATACGCCATTCGATGCGCACCTGGAGATGGAACACTACGCCGGCTTCCCTCCGGACTGGGCGCAGCAGATCGAGGTGAGCTGCTCATCCTGACGGAAAACGCGTACACTTCTGGTCGTCAATGAAATGGTTTCTCATCCCCGCTTTAGTGCTTTTCCTCGCCGCCTGCGCCGCCAACCCCAAAGGCCCCGGCAAGGGCCCGGCCTCCCCTGATTTTAGGTTTGCTTCGCTCGCCAAGACCGAGGTGGATCAAGTCGCCGATTTGCACATGCTGGAGTCCTTGAGCCATCTGCGCACGCTGATGGAAAAGCTCTACCGGCGCAATCCGCGCGAATGGAAAAAGAGCGGCCAACCCAGCCTGGAAGCCGCCGTGGCGCGCGTGTTCGACAGCGACTTTCAGCAGACCTTTCCCGAGCTCAATGACAAGCGCGGTATCGACGCGCTCTATCTGTGCTTTCAAGAAGATTTTGGCGGCGACCGCGTGCTGGCCTTGATGTGGGGCATGACCACCATGACCCTGGCGGCCTATAACGACAAGACCGACTTTTATGCCTGGGACGATCTCGATCAGCAGAAGCTCTATCTCGCCGCGCGCAATTACGAAATCGCGGCATGGAAGCTGGCTACCAACCGCGACAGCCAGGGCCAGTCGTTTTTACTGTCGAATGAGATGAATGGCGAAGTACGCAATTTGAGTTTCGAGCGCGAGTTCGGCAAGCTGATTGCCGAGCACGATATGCTGGCCAAGATCGTCGCCGGCCGCACCAATCGAACCGTGGTGCGCGTGGTGCAGAATCTGGCCACGGCGATTTTTCTGCCGCTCTCCGCGCTGCCGCGATGAATCCTCCTTCTATTCTCATCACCGGCTGTTCCAGCGGCATTGGCTTATGCGCCGCCGAGGGCTTGGCGGCGCGCGGCTATCGTGTGTTTGCCACGGCGCGCAAGACGCAAGATATAGCCATGCTGCAAGCGAAAGGGCTGGAAGCGCTACAGCTCGATCTGGACGACTCGGCCTCGATTCAAGCGGCGGTGGACGAAATATTCGCGCGCACCGGTGGGCGCTTGGATGCCTTGTTCAACAACGCCGGCTATGGCCAACCGGGCGCGGTGGAGGATTTGTCGCGCATCACTTTGCGCGCGCAGTTTGAAACCAACTTGTTCGGCATGATCGAACTGACCAATCTGGTGCTACCCGTGATGCGTCACCAGGGCGCGGGCCGCATCATCCAAAATAGCTCGCTCTTAGGCTATGTGGCACTGGCCTATCGTGGCGCATACAACGCCAGCAAATTCGCGATCGAGGGCATCACCGATACGCTACGGCTGGAATTAGCGGGTAGCGGTATTCACGTATCGCTCATCGAACCAGGACCGATCAGCAGCCGTTTTCGCGCCAATGCGTTTGAACTTTATCAGCGCTATATCGACAAGACACATAGTGTGCATCGCGCTAAATACGAGGCGATGGAGCGCCGCTTGACTAAGCCTGGGCCCGCTGCGCCATTCACGCTGCCGCCAGAAGCGGTGTTAGCAGCGCTGATTCATGCGTTGGAGAGCAAGCGGCCGCGCATCCGCTATCGGGTGACACTGCCCTCGACGATTTTTATGTTGTGCAAACGCTTCTTAAGCGACGCGATGCTGGATCGCGTATTGCGACAAGTAGGGAAGGGCGAAACGAAATGAGATGGTTGTGCATCGTGATATTGGCAATGCTGGTGGGTACACCCGTATATGCACGCAAGAAGGCGCCGCCTGATCCTTTATTTTCGACCCATGCAGCGTATCAGCCATTTTTAAAATCGCTGGCCGAGTCCACGCAGCAAGATTTAGCCGCGTTGGAAAAAATCTTCAGCGACGTCCGCCTCAAGCCGCAAATCATCCGCGCCATGTCGCGTCCGGCCGAAGCCAAACCTTGGGATCAGTATCGTCCGCTGTTCGTGAATGGTAAGCGTGTGCTGGGCGGGGTGACGTTTTGGGACGATCATGCAGCGGCCTTATTGCGTGCACGCAAGCAGTTTGATGTGCCCGAGTCGATGATTGCCGCCATTATCGGGGTGGAAACCGTGTATGGCCGCAATACGGGCAGCTATCGCGTGCTGGATGCGCTCACCACCTTGGCGGTGGAATATCCGCCGCGCAGCGATTATTTTCGGCGTGAACTGGAGCAGTATTTAATTCTGGCGCAGGAACAAGCGATTGATCCCTTGAGCGTGAAGGGTTCATATGCGGGGGCGATGGGCATTGGCCAATTCATGCCCAGCAGCTATCGTAAATATGGGATCGATTTCGATGGCGATGGGCATCCCGATTTATGGGAAAACACCGCGGACGCGATTGGCAGCGTGGCCAATTATTTCAAATCCTTCGGTTGGAAGACGGGCGAGCCAGTAGTCGCGCCGGTGGAGGTGAAGGGTGAGGAGACGCGCGAATTCGCCAATACAGGCTGGTCAGCGCGCAAATCAGTCGAGGAGTGGCAGCGGCGCGGTGTGGTGTTGCAGGATTCGCAGTGGCCACAGACGGAGGCCATGCTGGTGCGCCTGGATACCGCGAGCGGGCCGCAATTCTGGCTCGGCTTCAATAACTATTATGTGATCACGCGCTACAACCGCAGCCTGCTTTATGCGTTGGCGGTGTGGCAGTTGAGCCAGGAAATCGAGGCCGCGCGCCGCTCGGCCTATGCGGAAAAATAAGCCTTAGACGATGCCCTGGCTGGTCAGATAGTCTTCGTAATTCCCCGTGAAATGTTGGAAGCCGCCTTTGCCATCTAGCTCAAGGATTTGGGTGGCGAGCGAAGACACGAACTGGCGATCGTGGCTGACGAAAATCAGCGTGCCTTTGTATTTTTCCAGCGCGATGTTCAGCGCTTCGATGGTTTCCATATCCATGTGATTGGTGGGTTCGTCCATGATCATCACATTAGGATATTCCAGCATCAGCTTGCCGTAGAGCATGCGGCCTTTCTCGCCGCCGGAGAGCACGCGCACGGATTTTTTGACATCGTCGCCGGAGAAAAGGAGACGACCCAAAATACTGCGAATTGACTGATCATCTTCGCTTTTTTGCCGCCACTGCTTCATCCAGTCGAAGACATTCAGATCGTTGTCGAAGTCGTGCGCATGGTCTTGGGCAAAATAACCGATACGGGCTTTTTCCGCCCATTTCACCGTTCCTTGGTCGGGTTCGATTTCGCCCATCAGCGCTTTGAGCAAGGTGGTTTTGCCCGCGCCGTTGGGGCCGATGATCGCTAGGCGTTCACCCGCATCCAGCATGAAACTCATGCCGTGAAACAGCACGTGGTCGTAGCCTTTGGCGAGATCGAGCAACTCCACCGCTTGGCGATGCAGTTTATCCCGGTCTTCCATCTCGAAGCGGATATAGGGCGCTTGGCGACTGGAGGGTTTGACTTCCACCACTTCAGACTTGATCTTCTCGATCTGCTTCAAGCGCGAGGTGGCTTGGCGTGCTTTGGATTTATTGGCGGAGAAGCGTGAGACGAAATCCTGCAAATCGCTGACACGTCCCTTGGCTTTGGTATTGGAGGCGAGCATTTGCTGCCGTGCCTGGGTCGAGGCCAGCATGTAGTCGTCGTAGTTGCCCGGATACACGCGGATGGTGTTGTAATCCAGATCCGCCATGTGGGTGCACACGCTGTTTAGAAAATGGCGGTCGTGCGAGATGATGATCATGGTGCTGTTGCGCTGATTGATCATGTCTTCCAACCAGCGGATGGTGTTGATGTCCAAGTTGTTGGTGGGCTCATCCAGCAGCAGAATCTCTGGGTTGGAAAACAAGGCTTGGGTGAGCAACACGCGCAATTTGAAGCCGGGCGCGATTTCGCTCATCGGGCCGGTGTGGCTGGCCAGGGGGATGCCCACCCCCAGCAGCAACTCGCCGGCGCGCGCCTCGGCAGTGTAGCCATCGAGTTCAGCGAAGCGTGACTCCAACTCGGCAGCGTGCATATAGTCAGCTTCGGTCGCGTCGGGGTTGGCATAGATGGTGTCTTTTTCATGCATCACCTGCCACATTTCGTCGTGACCCATCATCACCACATCGATTACGCGTTGGTCCTCATACGCGAATTGATCTTGGCGCAGCCATGCCATGCGTTCGTGCGCGTCGAGCGAGACATTGCCGCCGCTCGATTCAAGCACCCCCGCCAGAATTTTCATGAAGGTGGATTTACCGCAGCCGTTGGCGCCGATCAGGCCATAGCGGTTGCCGTCGCCGAATTTGACGGAAACGTTTTCGAACAGGGGCTTAGCCCCGAATTGGATGGTGATATTGGCGGTGGAGAGCACAGGAGATACCTAGGAAATCAAGCAAAAACGGCTATTTTATCACGCATGCTGTGCCAGCCTAAAATGCACCATTGGTGTGGAGGTTTGACGCCGTCGCGCCGCGCCCCCTAACATGGGCCGCATAAGGGAGGCAGCATGCTGAATGCTTTATGGGCAGGAATGATACTGGTGGCGTGCGCGGTGGCTTTGTTCAAAGTCATCGTCAGTGGGCAGGGCGAGTTGCTGGTGCCGTTGACGCAATCGCTGTTCGAGTCGGCTAAAACCGGGTTTGAGATTTCACTGGGTTTGGCCGGTGTGATGACCCTGTGGCTGGGCCTCATGCGCGTGGCGGAGGCGGGCGGCTTTTTAGCGCTGATCACACGTGGGCTTGCCCCCTTGTTCAAGCGCTTAATGCCTGAAGTGCCCGCGGCACATCCTGCGCAAGGCGCAGTCGTGATGAATTTATCGGCCAATGTGCTGGGTTTGGACAATGCCGCCACCCCGCTGGGCTTGAAAGCGATGCGCGAACTGCAAACGCTGAATCCGCGGCCCGACACCGCCAGTAACGCCATGATCTTATTCTTGGTGTTGAATGCTTCCTCGGTCACGCTGTTGCCGCTGACGGTGTTCACTTTCCGCGCGCAAATGGGTGCGGCCGATCCCACCGATGTATTTGTGCCCATTCTGATCGCCACTTATTTTTCCACCCTGGTGGGTTTGCTTGCTGTTGCCTTCGCGCAGCGCATCAACTTGCTGCATCCCATCGTGCTGGCTTATCTGGCCGCAGCCACCGCGCTGGTGGGCGGCATGGCGGCTTATTTCGGCCAACTGGCTCCTGCCGAATTGCAGCGTCAATCGGCAATATTCAGCAATGCGCTACTGCTGGGCTTGATCATGGCGTTTTTGCTGGGTGCGCTATGGCGTCGCGTCAAAGTTTATGAGGTCTTTATCGAAGGCGCGAAAGAAGGTTTTCAAGTCGCGGTGCAGATCATTCCTTATCTGATCGGTATGCTGCTGGCGATCGGCCTCTTGCGCGCCAGCGGTGCGCTGGAGGCGATGCTGGAAGGCATCCGCTATCTGGTGCAAGGCGCGGGTTGGGACGATCGCTTCGTGGAAGCCCTGCCCACCGCATTGGTCAAACCTTTCTCCGGCAGCGGTGCGCGCGCCATGATGGTAGAGACCATGCGCGTGTATGGCGCGGATTCGTTTGCGGGCCGATTATCCTCTGTGATTCAAGGCAGCACCGAAACCACTTTCTATGTGTTGGCGGTTTATTTTGGTTCGGTCGGCGTCACGCGCAGCCGCCATGCCATCTCATGCGCGCTGCTGGCCGAGTTGGCGGGCGTGGTTGCCGCGATATTCGTGTGTTATGTTTTTTTTGGATGAGGCCGGGGAGCGAAAGTAAAACCTTTTGCCGCGAATTAACGCTAATTTGCGCGAATGTTCGTCCACAAAGCCGGTTAAATAATTAGTGCAAATTCGCGTTAATTAGCGGCAAAAAAGCTTTCATTGTGTTACACGCCGAGCTCTTCCACCCAAGCCAGTGCGTTTAAGTGGGCTTCATTTACTTTAGCCGGCTCAAGGGTAAGCGAGGTGGCGAGTTCGTTAATGCGAGCCATATCGGCGCTTTCGCAGGCTTCGGCCAGCGCCAGGAAGGGGCCGTAGATGCCGTCGCGGTTGAGCAGGGCGTCGGCGATGTTTTCCGGCAGGGTGAGCTTTTCCAGCACTTGATCCATCGGCATTTCGAGCATGGCATCGAGCAAAGAAAAGATGCCGACGATGAACAGGTTGTCGCGTTCGTTGCGATCCACCAGGTCTTGGCCGAGTAGTTCGGTGAGGCGGCCGCGGGTGATGGCGGTTTTCATCAGGGCCGGGGGCGTGGCGCCTTCGTTACTGGTGACAATCAGCAAGGTCAGCCAGCGGTAGAGTTGCTGGTAGCCTAAAATCGACAGCGCATGACGAATCGATTGAATCTCGCACGACAGGCCAAATCCGACCGAATTGATGTAACGCAGCAGCTTGAATGAGAGTGCGACGTCGCGCTTGAATCCCTTTTCAATTTCGGCGATGTCAACGTTATTGCGCACTTTGTTGAGAATTTCCAGCACGATGGCCTGCGCCGGGTTGATGACTTTGGCGGTGAGGATCTCCGGGTGCGCGAAGTAATAGCCTTGAAAAAAGTCGAGTTTGCATTCTTTGCAGCGCTTGAATGCGGTAAGGGTTTCCACTTTCTCCGCGATGATTTTAAGCGAAAGTTGCTTCAGGTTGGCGGCGACCAATCCCAGTTGTTCAAGCGGTATTTTGAGTAAATCGATTTTGACGTAGCTGGCTAATTGGATCAGCGATTCGTTGTCGCTGTTGATCTGCTCATGATGCAAGGAAAATTGAAAACCGAGTTCTTTGAGCCCCTGTAAACGCTCGATCAGTGCCGGTGTCGGGGTGATGTCGCCTGTAATTTCCAGCACGATGCGCTTGGCGGGCAGCAGTTCCATGAATTCGCTGGTGAGCATCGCCTCGGTGACATTGAGGAAGGCTATCTTGTCGCCCATCAGCCATTCAGTGCCCATATTGCTGAGCGTGTTGATCAGCACTTGGGCGCCGGCGCTGAAATCGTCTTCAAAATGGGCGGCGTTGTCTGTGGAGTTGGAGCGGAACAGCAGTTCGTAGCCGATGATCTTCTGCTGCGCATCGACAATCGGCTGGCGCCCGATGAATACTTGATCGCTCGACCCGCCGCCGAAGCTCAGATCGAATGAATGATTGATAGTCGCTGCGGTTCCCACAAGACCTCTCCTGCTTGGTTGATTACTTTGCTTGTCGGCAAGGCGCTAACTGGCTTTTGCGAACAAGGTGGCGCGCGTTTCCTTAGAGTCGGACGAAAGTAATTCTTCCATATCTAGCACCAACACCACCGAGCCTTCGCCGGAGAGGGTGGCGCCGGCCACGCCCCTGGGTTTCACATCGGTGAGCGGTTTGATCACGACATCATCGCGTCCAATAAAGCCGTCAATTGCGAGCACGAATGAAGTTTCGGCCGATTGCATCAGCACGCCGAACGCGGGCGAGGGGCTGTCCGGCCAATCGAGCAGGCTCGCCAAGGTGCGCACCGGTAACACCTCGTCGCGCACCACCAGGGTGGCGCGCCCGGAGACTTGCTGGATGTCGTCCGGATTGATCTGAATGATCTCGCGCACCATCGACAGCGGCACTGCGAACGGCTGGGTTCCCAGGCGCACGATCAGCACCGGCAAGATGGCGAGCGTCAGCGGCAGCGTAATGGTGAAGACCGACCCTTGGCCGACCACCGATTTCACATCGATACGGCCATTCAGTTTGAGGATGTTGGTTTTCACCACGTCCATGCCGACGCCGCGGCCGGAAACATCCGAGATGACATCTTTGGTCGAAAATCCCGGCAGAAATACGAGATGTAGGCTTTGGCGTTCATCCAGGCTATTGGCGGTCTCGGCATCGATCAAACCTTTTTCCAGTGCTTTCTTGCGCAGCACTTCGGGGCGAATGCCGCGCCCATCGTCGGTGATTTCAATCACGATGTGATCACCGACCTGATGCGCGGAAAGTTTAACCACGCTTTTTGCCGGCTTGCCGGCTGCCGCCCGTTCCTCGGGACTATCCACGCCATGGTCGACCGCATTGCGCACTAGATGCACGAGCGGATCGTTGAGATCTTCGATCATGGTTTTGTCGATCTCGGTTTCTTCACCTTCCAGGACTAACTCGACATCCTTGCCCAGGCTACGTGCCATATCACGCGCTAAACGTGGATATTTCTGGAATAAGCGACCGATTGGCTGCATGCGCGTTTTCATCACCGCGTTTTGCAGATCGCTCACCAGCAGATCGAGTTGGCTCACCGCTTCGTCCAGCGCTTGAAGCGTGCCCGGGCCGGATTTGCCGGCAATGATGTCGGTGCGTAGACAGGTCAGGCGATTTTTGGTGAGGCCGATTTCACCCGACAGATTGAGCACTTGATCCAGGCGCGTGGTGTCGATGCGTATCGTGTTTTCTTTTGCGCTCGGCGTGGCAGTCGTGCCAGCCGGTGCGCGCGGCTTGTCGGCGGGTTTGGGCGCGGCGGCTTTTGCTACCACGATGGGCGTGGCCGGGGCGGCTTCTTCCGGCTTCGAGCCGACCAAGGCGTGATACAGCACGCGCCAGTCGGGGCCACCTGCGTCGCTTGCGACGGTCGCGGCGGGCGCGGCGGGCGGTGCGACAGCTGGTGCGACAGCTGGTGCGACAGCTGGTGCGACAGGCGCGGGCACGTCAGCCGCTTTTTTGGATGGGGTTTCACCCGCCAGCACGGCATCGAGCGCCTGCAGGATCGCTTCCTCGGCAGGGTCGGGCATGCGCGCTTGAGCCAGCGAGCCAAACATATCGCGCACCACGCCGGTGGCGGCCATGATGACGTCCATGATCTCCGGCGTCAGCACTAATTGATCGTTGCGTAGTTTGTCGAACAAATTCTCGGTGCGATGACACAGTTCGACCAAAGGCGTCGCATTCAAGAAACCTGCACCGCCTTTCACGGTGTGGAAGCCGCGGAAAATAGTGTTTAGCAGATTTTTGTCATCTGGCGTTTTTTCCAGCTCGACCAGTTTGTTGTCGACATCGGACAAGAGATCACCGGCTTCGGTGAGGAAGTCTTGCAGGAGTTCTTCCATGCCTTCGAACGCGCTCATGTGCTCTTTCCCCTAAGGCTGCTAAAAGCCCAGGCTTTCAAGTAAATCGTCCACTTGCTCTTGGCTGGTGACAATGTCAGTACGGCCTTCTGTATTCACTACCGGACCATTGAGCAGACCGGTGTCAATTTCTGCTTTTTTCTCCGGCGATGAGCTTTGTATCAAGAGAGAGAGCAATTGATTTTCCATCTCCTTGGCCATTTCGATAACCTTCTTGATGACTTGGCCGGTGAGATCTTGAAAATCCTGCGCCATCATGATTTCGAGTAATTGGTCATTGGTGGCTTTTGAATGCTGCGTGACGGTGCCGAGGAAGCCGCGGGTGTCGGTGACCAGTTGTTTGAAATCATCGATCGACAGTTCGTTTTTGAGCAAGCGATCCCACTGGCCGGACAGTTTGGCGGAGCCGGCATCCATCTGATCCTGTAGGGGTTTTGCTATGTCAGTCGCATTCAATACACGATCGGCGGCTTTCTCGGTCAGCGTCGCGATATAGGCCAAACGGTCGCGCGCGTCAGGAATCGTGTTATCCACGGCTTTTTCCAGGGACTTGTCCAATCCCAGATCGTGCAAGGTGTCGTGCAACTTGCGTGTTAAGTGGCCGATCTGTGAGTAAAACGGTTCATTCATGCCGGGGCAGGCCACACCCTCGGCGGCGTCAGCATTTGCGGCAACGGGTGGCGCTGCGACCGGTTCGGGCGCGGTGATTGGCGCGGGTGTGTCGGTATTCGCTGCGACAATACTGTCGAACAGCGCTTCTAAATCGTCGGTATCGCCTGCTAAGCTTGCACTCACGTCACGTCTCCTTATTTGCCTACGTTTTGGAAGATTTTGTTGAGTTTTTCTTCCAGCGTCGCCGCCGTAAACGGTTTGACGATGTAACCATTTGCCCCGGCCTGCGCCGCTGAAACGATGTTCTCTTTTTTTGCTTCTGCGGTAACCATCAGCACCGGCAAGTGTTTCAAATTGGCGTCAGCGCGAATTTCCTTGAGCAAGTCGATGCCGGTCATGTTGGGCATATTCCAATCGCTCACCACGAAATCGAATGGGGTGCCGCGCAGCTTGGAAAGCGCAGCAACCCCATCCTCGGCTTCATCGACATTCTGAAAGCCGAGCTCCTTCAATAGATTGCGTACAATCCGCCGCATGGTAGAGAAATCGTCCACCACTAAAAATTTCATGTTCGTATCAGCCATGAACTACTCCAATTACACTTGTGGTCAAGGGGTTCACCATCTCGTTTTGATTATTCCAAAAATGGGCGCAGGGTATCCGCAAGGATGCGCGGATTGAATTTGCCTACATAAGTATCCACGCCGACGCTTTGGCCCATGGCGTGGTTGGCTTCAGACGAGAGCGAAGAATGCATCACGACCGGAATGCCGTTGAAGCGCTGATCTGCTTTGATGTTTTTCGCCAGCACGTAACCATCCATTTCAGGCATTTCAGCATCAGTCAGGATGACACTGATCAGATTCTTGAGTGATGAGCCTTCGTGCTGCGCACGTGCGGCCATCGTTTGCAGCTTCTCCCAGGCTTCCAGGCCGTTGGTCGCTTGCTGATATTTCACGCCCATGCCCTCGAGCAACTTGGAGATTTCCTTGCGCGCAACGACGGAGTCGTCGGCGAAGAACACCATATGCTCTCGTGTGGATTGCACTTTTTCTATCGTCGGCATTTCTTCCACACCGATGGCGCGCGCCAGGATTTGTTCCACGTCTAGGATGGAAACTAATTTTCCGTCGGGGAGTTCGGTGATCGCGGTGATCAGCGCATCGTTCCCCATGAGCATGCTTTGCGGTGGTTTTACCTTATCCCAATCGACGCGGATGATGCGGTCCACGTCATGCACCAAAAAGCCCTGGGTGTGGCGTGAAAATTCGGTCACGATCATGGTGTGTCCGGTATCGGTCGGCGCGCCTTCCAGATTCGTAAATTTGGCGAGCGAGATCACGGGAATGATATTGCCGCGCAATGAAATCACGCCTTCTACGCCAAGCGGGGTATTAGGGGTCTTGGTGATCATCGGGGTTTGCGAGACTTCGCGCACCTTGAACACGTTGATGCCGAACACTTCCCCTGTGCCAAGAGAGAACAGCAGAATTTCCATTTTGTTCGAGCCCGCGAGCTTGGTGCGCGCATCAATCGAATCGAGCAAGGCTTGTTGTGAGTCCATAATCTACCGTCCTAATCTTGTGCGTTATGCCTGGCGCGTTAAGCTGCTGCGGCAACGCTGCCTTCGAGAATGCGGGTCAGCGTTTCGGCTAAGCGCTGTGGCTCGAATTTGGAAACATATTCATCCACGCCCACCGAGCGACCGAGCTGCTGGTTTGACATGCCGGAGAGTGAGGAATGCATAATGACCGGGATGCCGGTGAAGCGCGGGTCGCTTTTCACATTCTTGGTCAAGATGTAACCATCCATTTCCGGCATTTCAACATCCGTTAGGATTATTTGAATTAGGCTTGAAAGCTTGACGCCCGCCTCGTCCGCCTGCGTAGCAAGTTTTTTCAATTCTTCCCATGCTTTATGACCGTTGGTAGCGGAGAGGTAGTTGACGTTCATCGCTTGCAGGGTGCGCTCGATTTGCTTGCGCGCAATCGGCGAATCGTCACAGAAGAAAATAGTGCGATTTTCCATTTTGACCGGTTTGACCAGGCTGAAAATTGAATCATCGTCAGAGCCCCTGGTGGTTTCGGCAAGGATTTTTTCCACATCCATGAGCATCACCAGGCGACCGTCGGGTAGTTCGGTGACCGCCGTGACTAATCCCCCCACGTGCGAAGAGAACATATCCGGCGGCACGCGTACCGCGGACCAATCCAGGCGCAGGATGGTGTCCACGGCTTCCACCACGAAGCCTTGCGTATGGCCGTTGTATTCGGTGACGATCATCACTTCCGGTTTGGAGTCGGTTTGAACGCCGGTGTATTTCACTAAATCGACAATGGGTACGAGCTGGCCGCGCAAGCTGACCATTCCCTCCACCGACGGGGGCAGTTCCGGGGGGCGGGTGATCTCCGGCACGCGCATCACTTCACGCACCTTGAACACGTTGATGCCGTAAGTTTCGCGCCGTCCGGAACGGATGTCCGTGCCCAATGTGAAGAGCAGGATTTCAAGCTTGTTGGTCCCGGCCAGCTTAGTGCGGCCGTCGATGTTTTTCATGAGTTCTGACATATTGGTGCTCCTTTAACCGTGCATCCCGCTAGATGAATCGATCCGTAAAACCTTAATCCTCGCAGTGGCCGCTTTCGCACAGCGCGCTGGCGTCACCCTCGCCGGATTCCGCCATGCGCTCCAGCTCGGCGATCACTTGCATGCTGGCGCGTTCCATCTCGCCAATGCCCCGCAGTGCGGCTTCGTAATCACCGCCGTGAAATTGTTCGACCGCGCTGACGCCATGTATGTGGAAAGTGCGGTGTGGCTGCTCAACTTGTTTGTAGCCCGCGAGTTTCGAATAGGCGTATTTGCCTTCACCCTCGTAGTACCACTTGCCTAGGCGGCATTGGGTGTGGCTTGCGAATTCATGTGCATTTTTCTGCGATAGCCCCATGAATACCCGATAGACCTCGAATTTGTAGACGAGGTGATCAACCTTGGCGAGCTCGACGAAACTACGCAATGAGGAAGCCGCGATCGCGCCTTCCATTTTGTGCGAGAGATCCAGCAACTCATGCAAGCTTTCGCTTGCCGCTTCACCTTGGCGGCTGAAGGTGTCGGATTGGGTTGCTTCGCTTTCCATTTGGGTCTTGGCCGATAGGATCTCGTCCTGGATGCTCGCGACCAAGGTGGAAATTTCATTCGTCGCTTTGCTGGTGCGTTCTGCCAGCTTGCGCACTTCATCCGCCACCACGGCGAAACCGCGTCCTTGTTCTCCGGCGCGTGCTGCTTCGATCGCGGCATTTAAGGCCAGCAGGTTGGTTTGGTCGGCGATTTCCTTAATCAGCATCACGATGCCGCCGATCTGGCCGGCGCGCTCGTTCAGGCCTTCCACGCTGTGCGCGGTTTGCTTGGTTTTTTCCGATACGTGATGCAGGTTGGCGGCGATGTCCGCCATGGCTTCACGGCTGCTGCTCGACGCACTGGCGGCTTCAATGGCGCTGCTTTTTTCGGATTTCATCGTGGTGGCGAGCCCGCCCAGCGAGCGCTGTATCTCGACAAACGATTCGCCAAATTTCTGCATGTTTTCGAACAAGCCGCCATACAAAGCCTGCTTCGACGATAGGGAGCCAACCTGATCTTGGAGCGTCACTTTCTCCAATGCGGTGGCCGCGAGCGCGGAGGACAGCTGGTCCCGCTCCCGCTTCATTTGCTCGAATTCGCTTTGCAGCGTTTCTAACTGCTTTTTCCACTTTGAGCCAAACATTTCACACTCTCCTTGCCACTCGTATTTTTAAGGTTACAGATTCCTATTCAGCTTTCAGCCGGAACCGACTGATGATGCTTTGAAGCCCTTTTGAGCGGTTTGTCATTTCCCGTGAGGCGGAAACCGCTTGTTCAATCGCGAGGCGGTTTTCTTCCGCCATGCGTGCGATTTCTTCGACCGTCGCGGTAAGTGATTCGCTCGCCTCGGACTGGGTGCGGGTCGAGTCGGCGATATGTCCGATCATGTCCACCACCTGCTCTACGCTGCGGCTGATGTCTTTAAGTGCTTTACCCGCCTCATTGGCGAGCGCTACGCCATCGCGCACATCGTCGCTGCTTTGCCGCATCGTCGCGACTGCTTGCTGGGTGTCGTTTTGAATGGCGCCGACCATGGTGGAGATCTCGGCGGTTGCGCTCGTGGTGCGTTCGGCCAGCTTGCGCACTTCGTCCGCAACCACAGCGAAACCGCGGCCTTGTTCACCGGCACGCGCCGCTTCAATCGCGGCATTCAATGCGAGCAAGTTGGTTTGGCCTGCAATATCCTTGATCACGGATAAAATCTGACCAATCTGTATTGAGCGTTGCCCTAGTTCTGCAATGGATACTGCCGATTCGCTCACTGTTTTCGCTACCTTTTCAATACCTTGCACCGCGCTGCCGACAACCTGGTTGCCCCGGTTGGACAGCTCCCGCGCATTATTCGCCGCGCTGACTATGTCTACGGACGTGGCCGCGATTTCTTTAAACGCGGCGTTGAGTTGTTCGACCGAGCTAGCGGCGGCGGCAGCTTGCTCCGATTGCAAGCGTGAGCCCTGCGCAACTTGGCTGGCGGCGGCGGATAGGCCGTCAGCGGTTTGGTTGACTTGTTCGCTGGAGGCGTTGACTTCGCTAATCAAGTGGGAAAATTGCGAGGCCATTTGATTGAAGCTCGAACCGACCCGACAAAGCTCATCTTTGCCCTTGATCGCTACATGCGTGGTGAGGTCGCCGTCCGCTAGACGGGCTGATCCCTTGACCAGCGCGGCGACGCCTTGGTTGATCGAACGCGCGATGAGTGTGCCCATCACCAAGGCCATGACGGCGCCGATGAGAATGGCGGCGATCGAGCCGACCCGAATTACTTTGGCTTGTTTGCCAGTTTGCTCGAATTGGTGTTGCGCCATCTCGCTTTGGTGTTTGATGACAGCGTCGATCGCATCGGAAACTTTGGCGAATGCCGGATCCAATATCTCTTTGCGATGCTTATCCGCAGCTTCAAACTTATCTGCTTGCATCAGGTCGATCAGGGGCACCACGCCGCTTCGACCGAAGTGAAGTCGTGCGGCAACAAACTCGTCCACCAGCTTCTTTTCGACCGTACCCATTTCCCGCTTGTTATAGTCTTCAAGCAGCTGCGCAATTTTGAAAATATTGCCGTTGACCTTGTCGGTATAGGCCATGACCTCGAATGAATCTCCCGACTGACGTGCGACCAGCAGATTGATGCGGATTTGATTTTGGTAATTGCGCACGTTGTTCAAAATATCGATCGCGACCAAACGGTCTTTATAAATGGATTCGGCGGCCTGCTGCGCGCTGTGGGTACCCCAAAGACCCGCCACACCAATCGCAATCATCACCAGCGTGGCAAGGGCCACTGCGGCAGTGAGCTTGGTGCGTATGGTCATGTTGGCAAGAAATTGCATGGTGTTTTCCGTTCATTCCGTATCTGGCTAGCCCTGTTATCGGCCACAGGGTAGACAAACTTTAATAATTTGCAGCTTAAGATCGAATCGCTAACGATCTGTTTTATTAGGTAAAGCAATAAGGTGCTGGCTATAATCAAGCAACTTAATTCACCCAAGGCCAAGCGCGTGTCGGACTCCAAAACGCCGATCGATCCTCGCGAACTCGAGCAGGCTTTCTCGCTCTTCAATTTGGCTTCTGAGCAATTGGCCGCCACTTATGTCGGCCTGCAAGATCAAGTGGCGAACTTGACGCAGCAGCTCGCCATCGCCAATGGCGAACTGAAACGCCAATTCCTGGAGAAAGAAGCTTTGTCGCAGCGGCTGACCGCCTTGCATTCGGCGCTGCCGGCAGGGGTGGTGGTGCTGGACGAGTCCGATCATGTGATCGAGGCCAACCCGGCGGCGGAAGTCATGCTCGGGCACGCGCTGGGCGGTCGCGCTTGGCCGGTGGTACAAGCCTGCGCCCTGCGCCCCAGCAATAACCCGGAGGAGTGGATTACGACCGGTCATGCCGAGCCACGGCGCTTGGCTTTATCCACCAGCGCCTTGCCGGGTTCTAGCGGCCAAATTTTGTTGTTTCACGACATTACCCAAGCCCATGCCCTGCAATTGGAACTGGCGCGGCATCAACGGTTGTCTGCAATGGGCGAGGTGGCGGCGCGGCTCGCACACCAATTGCGCACGCCGCTAGCGACCGCGCTGCTTTATGCTTCGCAGCTTTCCCAGCCACATCTACCCGAGGCCGAGCGCACGCGCTTTGGCGAAAAAGTCGTGGCGCGGCTGACGCACTTGGAGCATTTGATTCAAGACATGCTGCTCTATGTGCGCGGCGAAGCGGGCGGGCGCGAACCAATCAAAGTAGCCGATTTGCTCACGGATCTGCGCCAAGTGATGGAGCCACAAATGCTGGAGCGCGGCTTGGTGTTTCAGGTGACGCATGGGGCGGGCGCGGCACGGCTATCAGGCAGCCGCGAGGCACTCACCGGCGCGCTGGTGAATCTGCTGGAAAATGCCATGCAATGGAGCCCGGTGGGCGCCAGTGTGAGCCTAGTGAGCGAATTAGTCGGGGAGGAGGTGTGGCTGCGCGTGAGTGACACCGGCCCGGGTATCGAACCGGCGACAATCGAGCGCATGTTCGACCCGTTTTTCACGACGCGCTCGGATGGCACCGGGCTGGGTTTGGCGATCGTGCGTGGCGTGGCGCAGGCGCATGGCGGCGAGATCATGGTTCAATCCACAGCGGGGAGTGGCGCCGCGTTTGCGTTGCGTCTGCCACTACTGAAAATAGAGTAAGCTTAGATTGATGAAGCAACTTCCAATCCTCATCGTTGAAGACGATCAAGACTTGCGTGAAGCCTTAAGCGATACGCTGAAACTGGCCGGTTATCACGTGATTAGCGCGCAAGACGGCGAGGCTGCTTTGGCCCTGATGGCGCAGCAAGCCGTGGGCTTGGTAGTGTCGGACGTGATGATGCAGCCGATGGATGGGCACACCCTGCTCAAGCGCATCAAAGCGCTCTATCCCCATGTGCCGGTCCTCTTGATGACCGCCTACGGCATGATCGAAAAGGCGGTGGAAGCGATGCGCGACGGCGCGTGCGATTACCTCACCAAACCGTTCGATGCCAACAAACTGCTGGCCCAAGTCGCGCGCTACATGCTGACCACCCATTACGACGCCGCCGGCGAAGTGATCGCGCAGGACGCTTTATCGCGTGAACTCCTGTCGCTGGCGCAGCGGGTCGCGGCATCCAGTACCACGGTGATGATCAGCGGCGAATCGGGCAGCGGCAAAGAGGTCATGGCCCGCTTCCTGCACCGCCACTCCCCACGCGCTGACCAAGCCTTCGTCGCCATCAATTGCGCGGCGATTCCTGACAATCTGCTTGAATCAACTTTGTTCGGCTATGAAAAGGGCGCGTTCACCGGCGCGCAGTCGGCGCAGGCCGGTAAATTTGAACAAGCCAATGGCGGCACCATTTTGTTGGATGAGATATCGGAAATGCCTTTGGCGCTGCAAGCCAAGCTGCTGCGGGTGCTGCAAGAGCGAGAAGTGGAACGGGTGGGGGGGAAGAAACCGATCCCCCTCGACGTGCGGGTCATTGCCACCTCCAACCGGGATATGGAAAAGGCGGTTGCGGAAGGTCATTTTCGCGAGGATTTGTATTACCGGATCAATGTTTTTCCCCTGCGCATCGCGCCGTTGCGGGAACGGGTGCAAGACATTGTGCCGCTGGCGCAGCATCTAATCGGACGCCTTGGCGCGACTACCGGCCGACACGGGCTTTCCCTTTCAAAACAAGCCGAAGAGCGATTGACGCGCTATACTTGGCCGGGTAACATCCGCGAATTAGAGAATGTGATTCAGCGCGCGATGATTTTAGCAACCGGCAAGGTGATCGAGGTCGGTCACCTGCATTTGCCGGAAGCGGCAAAAATTGCCGCCCCAACGGTGCAAGCGGTTGCCGATACCAGCCGCCCACATGACATGAAGTCGTTGGAGCGGACGCATATTTTGGACACGTTGGCGGCGGTGAAGGGTTCGCGCAAACAGGCGGCGGAGCAGCTCGGCATGAGTGAGCGTACTTTACGCTACAAGCTGCAACGCTTGCGTGAAGAAGGCATCGATCCCGATGTCGGACGCTAGTTCTTGGAGTGGGTACGCTTCTTGCATTTGTTTTTGGCTGAGGGCCAATTATGGATACCAAAGGCATTGATCAGCTTCTAAGCCAGTTGCAGGCTGCATCCGCGCAGGCGGCAGGAAATTCTGCCGCCCCAGCTACGGGTGGGCCGGGCGACTTTGCTGCGCTGTTGCAGAGTTCTCTTGATCAGGTGAACACTGCCCAGACGGAAGCGGGTAAATTGGCCAAAGCCCTGGAGCTAGGCGCGCCAAACGTGAATGTCGAGGACGTGATCATCTCGCTGCAAAAGGCGGATGTGTCGTTCCAAACCATGGTGCAGGTTCGTAACAAGCTGGTAGAAGCCTATCAGCAGATTATGAGCATGCCGGTTTAAGTTTTTCGAGTGCGGTCTCGGCGGCGTTTTCAGCCGACGAGGGAAGCGCTCAACACGTGAAGGGCCCTTATGGCGGTAGCAACGCAACCTTCGATGGTTGCGCAATTACAGAACTTTGGACAGCTCAACAATAGTCAAAAAATCGGCTTAATCATAGCCGTAGCAGCCATCGTCGCCCTATTTTCCGGCGGCTACCTCTGGTACCAAACTCCCACCTACCAAATTCTCTATACCAATCTGTCGGATAAAGACGGCGGTGCGGTCATCAATTCCTTGGGCACAATGAATGTGCCGTTCAAGACCGAAGGCACCAGTGTGATCAAGGTGCCCATGGACAAGGTATATGAGGTGCGGCTGAAACTCGCCGCGCAAGGCATCCCCAAGGGCAACGTCGGTTTCGATTTGCTGGATAACCAAAAGCTCGGCGTGAGCCAGTTTGTTGAGCAGGTGAATTACCAGCGTGCTTTGGAGGGTGAGTTGACCCGCACCATCGAAGCGGTGTCTGCTGTGCAGGGTGCGCGCGTGCATTTGGCCATTCCGCGCCCATCGGTGTTTCTGCGCGATCAACAAAAGCCTTCAGCCTCGGTGTTCCTCAATTTGGGTGGGGGCAAGCGGCTTGATCCGTCGCAGGTGAGCGGCATCGTGCATCTGGTCTCGTCCAGCGTGCCCGATCTGCCGACGCAAAATATCACCGTAGTCGATCAAAACGGTAATTTGTTGGTTGCGTCTGATGTGGGCGGCGGCAAGGCCGGGCTTGATCCGACTCAGATTGAATATTTGCATCAAGTCGAAACCAGCTTCGTCAAGCGCATCGAGACGATTATCGCGCCGCTCGTGGGGGCGAATAATGTGCGCGCGCAAGTCACGGCTGATTTGGATTTTTCGCAGACCGAGCAAACCGCAGAAACATATAAACCCAATCCTGTGCCGCAAGAGGCGGCGATTCGCAGCCAGCAAACCAGCGACAGCGGAAGCGGTGCGGGCGTGTCCGCGAGCGGTGTTCCAGGCGCGTTGTCGAACCAGCCACCAGGTGCGGCGTCAGCGCCGATTACGGCGCCAGGTGGGGCAGCTGGCGCGCCGGGTAGCCCGGCGGGCACAACCGCAGGTGGCGGAAGTCGCGAATCCACGGTGAATTACGAGCTCGACAAGACGATCAAGCACACTAAGCTGCCAGTGGGAGCAGTCAAACGTTTGTCGGCGGCGGTGGTGGTGAATTATAAAAAGAGCGCCGACAAAGACGGCAAGGTGAGCCTTGCCCCGCTCACCACGGCTGAGTTGACGCAGGTCAATAACCTGGTTAAAGAAGCGATGGGTTTTGACCCAAAGCGCGGCGATAGTCTGAATGTGGTGAATTCTGCGTTCAATCTGTCCGAACCAGAAAAAATCGAAGAGCCAGCCTTCTATGAAAGTCCACGTTTGCAAGCGGCAGGCATGGGCGTGGGCAAATTTTTAGTGATCGCTGGTCTGATTTGGTTCCTGGTGTTCAAGATACTGATGCCGATTCTGCGTCAACTCGCAACGCCCCCACCCCCGCGGCCGATGCAGGAAATGCCGGCGGCGGGCACGGCGCCGACACGCGCCACCATGGAGTACCAGGACAATTTACAAGCTGCGCGGCAAATGGCGCAGCAAGATCCCAAAATCGTGGCGAACGTGGTGAAGGAGTGGGTCGGTGGCGAATGAAAACGGCATCGAACGCAGTGCGATTCTGCTCATGACCTTGGGCGAGGAAGGCGCGGCTGAAGTATTCAAATATCTCGGCCCGAAAGAGGTGCAGAAACTCGGCACCGCGATGGCTGCGCTACAGAATGTGTCTCGAAGCAAAGTGGATGCGGTGCTCACCGATTTTCGCCAGGAAGCGGAAAGCCAGACGGGTCTCGGCGGCGATTCCTCGGAATATATCAAGAGCGTACTCACCAAGGCGCTGGGCTCCGACCGTGCCGCGAATCTGATCGAGCGCATTTTGCATGGCGGTGACACCGCAGGTATTGAGAGTTTGAAATGGATGGATGCAGCTGCGGTGGCGGAGTTGATTAAGAACGAGCATCCGCAGATCATCGCCACGATTTTGGTGCACCTGGATCGGGATCAAGCAAGCGAAGTGTTGGGTTTTTTCGTGGAGCGGCTGCGCAATGATGTGATATTGCGTATCGCCACGCTGGATGGCATTCAACCCACGGCACTCAAGGATTTGAACGAGGTATTGACCAAGTTGCTGACTGGCAGCAGCAACACCATCAAGAAGGCCGCGATGGGCGGCACCCGCGTGGCGGCGGAGATTCTCAACTTCATGCCGGCTGCGCTGGAGACCACGGTGATCGCCACGGTGCGCGATTTCGATCCGGAAATTGCGCAGAAAATTCAAGATGAAATGTTCACTTTTGACAATGTGAACGATCTCGACGATCGGGCGATTCAGTTGCTGTTGCGCGAAGTACAGTCGGAAAGCCTGATCGTTGCGCTCAAAGGCACGACAGAAGAATTGCGCGAGAAAATCTTCAAGAACATGTCCACGCGCGCCTCGGAGATGTTGCGCGAGGATCTGGAGGCAAAGGGGCCCGTGCGCGTTTCCGAAGTGGAAGCGGAGCAAAAGGAAATCCTCAAGATCGTGCGCCGTCTGGCGGACGAAGGACAAATCGCACTCGGTGGCAAGGGCGAAGAAGCCTTCGTTTAATCGGCTACTCTCCCCTCGGCGCGTATGTCTTCCAAATCCATCCCCAAAGAGCAACTCTCCGCTTACCAGCGTTGGGAATTGAGCACCTTCGACCAGCCGGGCGCCGGGGTTAAGCTACCCACCGCCGACGAAATTCAGCGCATTCAACAGCAGGCATATCAAGAAGGTTTCGCGGCGGGCATGAAGGATGGCCGCGCCGAGGCGCAATCCGTCGCGCAGCAGATGCAAACGCTCATGGCGGAGTTGAGTCAGTCCATGAATCAATTCGAAATCAGCATGGCGCAGGAGATCATGGATCTCGCCTTGGATATTGCACGTCAGATGGTGCGTTCGGCATTGGCGGTCAACCCGGAGTTGGTGTTGGCGGTGGTGCGCGAGGCGATCGAATCGCTGCCTCAAGTCAATCAAAACCCAGTGTTGATTTTGCATCCTGAAGACGCGCTGCTGGTGCGCAACATGCTGGCACATGAGTACCAAGAAAGCGTATGGCGAGTGGTGGACGATCCCCTGATGGAACGTGGCGGATGTCGTGTGGAAACCAGTACCGCCGAAATCGATGCCAATATGGAGAGCCGCTGGCAGCGTATTGTCACGGCATTGGGTTCCAATGCTCCCTGGCGAAAATAAACAAGACGTTCATCTCGAGCACTGGCGCAATTTTGTGAGCGATTGCCGGGAGGTCGTGAATGCTACCAAGCCTTGGATTCCCACCGGCCGTCTCACCCGGGTAGCCGGCCTGGTGATGGAGGCGGTCGGTCTCAAGCTTGCGGTGGGATCGAGTTGCATTGTGGAATTACCGGGCGGGCTCTCGGTGGATGCGGAGGTCGTCGGTTTCTCCGGCGACCGGCTTTTCCTCATGCCTTCTACCGATGTTTATGGCTTGACGCCCGGCGCGCGCGTGATCCCGATTGAAACGGGTGAAATTGCCACGCCCAAGCCGCGGGCCACGATGGCGCGCAAGCGCCGCGCTGAAGATCGTGCGCGGCAAGTGATCGTCGGCCCGGAACTTCTGGGGCGCGTGGTGGATGGCGCCGGCCGGCCGTTGGATCGCTTGGGCCCGATTCTGGCTGATAACCGGGTGCCCTTGCAAAGCCGACCCTTTAATCCGCTAGCGCGCGTGCCGATTCGCGATGTGCTGGATGTGGGCGTACGCGCCATTAATTCCTTGTTTACCGTGGGGCGTGGCCAGCGCATGGGCTTGTTTGCCGGCAGCGGCGTGGGCAAGAGCATTTTGCTGGGCATGATGGCGCGTTACACCAGCGCCGATGTCATCGTGGTTGGCTTGATCGGTGAGCGTGGGCGCGAGGTGAAGGAATTCATCGAGAATATCCTGGGCCAAGAAGGCCTGGCGCGCTCGGTGGTGGTGGCCGCACCCGCCGACACACCGCCTTTGCTGCGCTTGCACGGGGCGGCGTATGCAACCGCCATCGCCGAGTACTTTCGAGACCAGGGCAAACATGTGCTGCTCATCATGGATTCGCTCACACGCTATGCCATGGCACAGCGCGAAGTGGCGCTTGCCATCGGTGAACCGCCTGCCACGAAAGGCTATCCGCCCTCCGTATTCGCCAAGCTGCCGCAATTAGTGGAACGCGCCGGCAATGGACGCGAGGGCACCGGCTCGATCACTGCATTTTATACCGTGCTGACCGAAGGTGACGACCAGCAAGACCCCATTGCCGATTCGGCGCGCGCGATTCTCGATGGCCATATCGTGCTCTCGCGCGCACTTTCAGATCAAGGGCACTACCCGGCGATCGATGTGGAATTGTCGATTAGCCGCGCCATTACCGAAATCGTTTCACCGCAGCAATTGGAGTGGGTACGCCGCTTCAGATATCTTTATTCACGCTATCAACGCAGCCGTGACTTGATCAGCGTCGGCGCTTATGTGCGTGGCTCCGATCCCGCATTGGACGAGGCAATATTGCTCTATCCGCGCCTGGAAGCGTTCTTGCAGCAGAATATGCGCGAGCGTGCCGGTTATGGCGATAGCTGTTTCCAACTCGAACACCTCATCAAGCACTAGTGGGCTGAATCATGCCGCGCTACTTTTCGCTTCAGCCCCTGCATGACCTGGCCAATAACCGGATGGAAGCGGCGACTCGGGCCTTGGCCGCACTCAAGCAGCAATGGCAGTTACAGGAGGACAAGCTCAAGCAGCTGTTCACCTTTCAAGCGGAATACCGTCGGCGCTTGCAGGCTACGCTGACGCAAGGTGTGGACATGACGCGTATGCGCGACTTTCAAGTGTTTCTGCATAAATTGGATCTGGCTATTCGGCAGCAGCAGGTCGAAATAGAACACGCCAAGATGCGTTGGGAAAATGGCCAACGTGCCTGGATGGAGGAGCGGCGTAAACTCAAAACCTATGACGTGCTCAAGACCCGACATCAGCGCAAGGAAGTAGAACGCGAAGGCCGGATCGAGCAGCGCGAGCAAGACGAACATGCGCGCAAGAGCCATGTGCTCAAAAAACCCATGGAGGATTAGCCATACTTCATTTGCTGGGCTGCCTGCGACCCTGGCACGGCTATTGCTCTATTCCCTAGTGCCGGCATCAGGCTGGCATTGACCGAGGGGATACGTATGGAGCAACTGCCGATTTCGACGCATATCGTGGTGGTCAGCCACAGCGGCGGGAAATTACCTGAATCGAATGCAAATGCCTTGCCAGCCAGTGGGGCGGAAGGCAGTTTCGCCGAGCTATTGGCGGCACAAGTCAGCGCTCAGGACGTGAACGGCTTGGGGGCGGCGGGCGTGGCGGAGGGGAAACAGCCAGCGCCGCAGACAGAAGCACCTGCAATCGAAGTGATTGTCACCAAAGCGGAAGAACAAGCTACGCAACCGTTGGCGGAAGTGCTATCCGCATTACCTCTGCCGCAATTACCCATAGCCTATCCAGCGGACAACGCTGTTGTAAGGGGAGAAAAGGGCAAGCCTGAAGAGCGCCTTTCCTTGGCATCGAGTGCGATCCCCGGCTCGATATCTACAACGAACGCGCCGCCATCACTGGTTGCGGAGATCAAACCGACAGCATTACCGAGCGTAGCGGCAAAAATCGGGGAGGAGCCGGCAATAATTGCCGCTGCGGACAAAGCCTTGCCGGCGAAACAAGTATTGGGTTTTGAGGGGTTGGAAGGAAAACAAACCCCGCTGGTACTTACGCAAATACCGACAACGGTGCGACTGGAGTCGGCGCCGGCCAATGTGCCCACGCCTGTCCCCTTGGCCGTGGATATCAAAGTCGGCACCCCCGGCTGGGATACGGCCTTTTCACAACGCGTGACGTGGGCAGCGACGAACCAGCACCAAGTTGCCGAATTACGTTTGAATCCACCCAACTTAGGCCCGATCGAAATTCGGATCACGATATCGAATGACCAAGCGACGGCAATGTTTGTGTCGGCCCATGCATCGGTGCGTGATTCGATCGAGGCGGCGCTGCCCAGACTGCGTGAGATGTTAGGGGAAAGCGGGCTCACGCTCGGCAATGTCAATGTTTCCTCGCAATCTTTCCAGCAGCAACAGCAAGCCGGGCAGGGCGAAGAAAAACCCAACGCAAAGCATGGGGAGATTGTCCCCGAACTAGCACTAAGCTCGGCGTTACCTGTGCACGGCGTTTCTTCCCTTATGGCAGGGCGGAATGGCTTAGTGGATATTTTCGCTTAGCCAACAAAGCTCAACAGCCCTCCTTTGGGCAAGCTCGCATCCCTGCCGAGTGAGGGAGTCAGTTGAGCTTTCCTTTTGCAATTTCCATGACCTCCCCCACACATCTGACAAACAGGTGGAAAACTCTTTCCAAACTACTTGATTTTAAATCCTTTGAAGGTTATAAATCAGCCGATAGCGACGCATTGGGTGCGTTTTTTGATCAGGAGTGCTGATGGCAGAGAAAAAGAAAGCCGAAGCTGAGGTTGAAGCGCCGGAAGGCGAAGCGGCGGCAAAGCCGAAGAAAAAAGGCAAACTCCTCATCATACTCATTGCGCTGGCGCTGCTAGGGGGCGGGGGTGGGGGGGCGGCTTGGTGGTTTATGAAGGGCAAAAAACCGCAGGATCCAAAGGCAACCGCAAGCCAAAAGAAAGACGAACCGGAAAAACCGCCTATCTATATTCGACTTGAACCCCTTCCTGTTAACCTTAAAAAAGTCGATGCAGAAGACCATCTACTCCAAATCGAGATTCAATTCAAAGTAGAGGAACCGAAAGCGGAAGCAGCCGTGAAGCTGCGCATACCTGAGATCAAAAATGCCCTAATATTGTTGCTCTCGAACCAGACCAAAGCGGATTTGGCCACGGTAGAGGGTAAGCAAAAACTTTCGTCTGACATAGTTAGTCAAGTCAATCAAATCATTCGTGCCAAGGAGCCCGCAAAAGACGGCGTGGTCGGCGTGTATTTCACCTCCTTCGTGATGCAATAGCCCGCCATGTCCGACGAAATACTTTCCCAAGACGAAGTTGATGCGCTACTCAAAGGCGTCCTGGGCGAGGCCGAGGATGAAGGGCCGCAGCAAGATGAAGGCGGTATTCGTACCTACGATATCGGCAAGCAGGAGCGCATCGTGCGCGGGCGCATGCCCACGCTCGAGATCATCAATGAGCGCTTTGCGCGCATGTTCCGTATCGGGCTATTCAACTTCATGCGCCGCAGTGCGGAAATTTCCGTTAGCCCGGTTAAAGTACTGAAATACAGCGAGTTCGTACGCAATTTGGTGGTGCCAACCAACCTGAATCTGGTGCGCTTCAAACCGCTGCGCGGCACGGCGCTGTTTATTTTCGATCCTAATCTTGTTTTCCTCGTGGTCGATAACTTGTTTGGCGGTGACGGCCGGTTTCACATGCGGGTGGAGGGGCGCGATTTCACGCCGACCGAGCAGCGTGTTATTCAGCGCATGCTCGATGTGGCCTTGGAAGAATACAAAAAATCCTGGGATCCGGTACATCCAATCGAATTCGAATATGTGCGTTCGGAGATGAATCCCCAATTCGCCAACGTGGCCACACCGAGCGAGGTGGTGGTGGTTACCACCTTCAATATTGAATTAGGCGAGGGCGGCGGCGATTTCCACGTGTGTATGCCCTATGCTATGATCGAACCGATTCGCGACTTGCTGAGTAGCAGCATGCAAGGTGAGCGCCTGGAAGTGGACGATCGCTGGCTGCGGCTCATGGCGCAGCAAGTGCAAGATGCCCAAGTGGATTTGGTGACAAACCTGGGTGATGCGACCTTGACCTTGCGCGAGGTGATGGACATGAAAGTCGGCGACATCATCCCGCTGCAGATCCCCGACACCCTGACCGCCGCAGTGAGCGGCGTGCCGGTGTTGGAATGCAATTATGGCGAGATGAACGGTCAATACGCGGTCAAAGTGAAGCGGTTCCTCAATACGGCGGAAACTTAGCCCCAACGAGCGGGAGGCGAGCATGGCGGAAGAAAAGGATCAAATATCCGCGGATGACTGGGCGGCCGCAATGACCGAGCAGGACACTGCCGCCAGTACCGCCACCAGTACCGGTGGCGCTGCTGATGATTGGGGCGCAGCGCTGGCTGAACAAGCTGCGCAACCCGCGCAAATGCCGGTATTCGATGCCGCCGGCGCACCCACTAGCCAGCCGGCTGCGAATAATCTGGACATGATTCTCGATATCCCGGTGAATCTCACCGTGGAATTAGGCCGTACCAAAATTGCTATCCGAAATCTCTTGCAGCTTGCACAAGGCTCGGTGGTTGAGCTTGATGGCTTAGCGGGTGAACCGATGAGCGTGCTGGTCAACGGTACGCTAGTGGCACAGGGCGAAGTGGTAGTGGTGAATGATAAATTCGGCATTCGCCTCACTGACATCATCACGCCGTCGGAGCGTATCCGCAAACTGCAACGATGAACGCTGTGTATAACGCGAAACTCGCGAAGCGAGCCTGCGTCCCTCTCTACCGCTTGCGGGAGAGAGTTAGGAGAGAGGGAAACGGTCATAGCGAGTTCCATTGTTCGAAGTGGCGCTCGCTATGACCGTTCGGTTCACGTTCGGCCTCATTCTGCTTTTTCCGCATGTTGCGCATGCAGTCGATGCGCTACCTGGCCCCCCTTCTTTTGGCGGTTTATTCCAAGTATTCATCGCGCTCGTCATCGTAATCGCCGCAATTGCGGGCAGTGCTTGGCTGATGCGTCGTTTTGGCCCGACGCAAATGGGGCCAGGCGGTGCGATGCGCGTGATAGGGGGGGTCATGATTGGCCCGCGCGAGCGCTTGGTGTTGGTGGAAGTGAACGATACCTGGCTGATCATCGGCGTTGCCCCTGGCCATGTGTCACCGGTGCACAGCATGCCGCGACCGCCCCATGCGGAGCAGGTCGCCCAGACCATGCTCAATCAGCCCGCCTTCGGTGAATGGCTGAAAGAGGCTTGGCGTAAGCGGGGCGGCGCATGAAGCGCCGTGTATGGGCATGGTTAATCGCCATATTGTGCTTTGCGCCCATGATAGCGTGGGCACAAACCGGCTTACCGGCGCTCTCCAGCACGCCGGGACCGGGCGGCTCGACAACCTATACGCTCAGTATTCAGACGCTGATCCTCATCACTGCATTGGGGTTCATTCCGTCCATGCTGCTCATGATGACCTCTTTCATGCGTATCATCATTGTGCTTTCTTTGCTGCGCCAAGCGATGGGGACGGTGCAATCCCCACCCAACCAAGTGTTAGTTGGCATCGCATTGTTCCTGACTTTTTTTATTATGTCGCCGACACTGGATAAAATTTATCAAGACGCCTATCTGCCCTTGATGGCTGACAAGATAAGCTTCAACGATGCGTTAACCAAGGGTGGCGAGCCACTTAAGCAGTTCATGCTGAAGCAAACGCGGCAGGAAGATTTAGCCTTGTTCGTCAAGTTAGCGAATCATCCTCCCTTGCCCGGGCCGGAAGCGGTACCGATGAAAATCCTGATTCCTTCTTATGTGACAAGCGAACTCAAAACCGCTTTTCAAATTGGCTTTTTGGTGTTCATCCCGTTTTTGATTATCGACATGGTCGTGGCGAGCGTATTGATGTCGATGGGGATGATGATGTTATCCCCGGTGTTGATATCTTTACCCTTCAAGTTGATGCTCTTCGTGCTGGTGGATGGCTGGAATCTGCTGCTGGCCTCCCTGGTGCGCAGTTTCGGAGTGTAAATCATGACCCCAGAAACCGTGGTGACGATCGGACAGCAAGCGCTGCAAATGACGATCTTGGTGGCCTCCCCGCTGATGCTGGCAGCGCTGCTGACCGGCTTGTTGGTGAGTATTTTTCAGGCAGCGACTTCCATTAATGAAATGACGCTGACTTTTATCCCCAAACTGATCGTCATGTTCATTGTATTGATTCTTGCTGGTCCGTGGATGATCGATACCATGACCAGTTATATGCGAGAACTGTTCTCCAGCATCCCACAACTTATCCGCTAGCGTTTCGCCCGATGATCAGTATCACTTCCAGCCAGTTAGATGCCTGGTTCGCCCTGTTTATCTGGCCATTCCTGCGGATTCTCGGGTTGATGTTGTCTGAGCCGCTGTTGGGCCATCGCGCGCTACCACGCAGAATAAAGATGGGCTTAGCGATGCTCCTGACGATCACGATTGCGCCGCTATTGGAGGTTCCGCCTTCGGTCAGCTTCACTTCGGCGCAAGGCATCGTCATCGCGATACAACAACTATTCATCGGCTTCGCGCTCGGATTTTCCATCCGCCTCGTTTTGAGCAGTATCGAGATGTCAGGGCATGTGACCGGGCTGACGATGGGCCTAGGCTTCGCCGTATTTTTCGATCCACAAAATTCCGCACAGTCGCCGGTTTTAGCACAGTTCATCGGAGTATTCGCGATGCTGGTTTTTTTAGCCATGAATGGGCATTTGATGGTGATTTCCGCCCTGGTGCAGAGCTTTCAAATTGTGCCGATATCGACTGACCCACTGCACCTAAGTGGTTTCAAGGCGTTCGCCGAGGCGGGCGGGCAAATATTTTTGGTGGGGCTGATGCTCTCGCTTCCCATGCTGGCTGCGCTGCTCATCGCCAATATTGCCATGGGAATATTGTCACGCGCCGCACCGCAGTTGAATCTATTTGCGGTTGGCTTTCCGTTGACACTGGGTGCCGGGTTTGTGGTGCTGTTGATGGCGTTGCCCTATCTGCTGCCGCCGATTACACGCTTGCTGGAAGAGGGTGTGATGCATGGCTTGAAGTTGATCGGACTGTTTCGGGCCGCTGGCTAGACAAATTATTTCGGCGGCGGAGAGATATCGCCCATGTGAAATCCAAAAATACCGCTGTTCCGGTCGGCGAAATAAGTCTTGAGCGTGGCTTCGATGGTGCGAAACGCGAGGGCATCCCACGGAATATCCTGCTCCCGAAATAAGGCGACCTCCAAACTTTCCGGACCAGGGCCAAAATCGAGATTGAGCAGTTTCGCGCGGAACATCAAATAGACTTGATTGATGTGCGGTAAATTGTAGAGTGAATAGAGCGATTGGATTTCTACTTGCGCATAGGCTTCTTCCCAGGTCTCGCGCGCAGCACCTTGCGCCGTGGTTTCGCTGTTTTCCATAAATCCGGCGGGTAGCGTCCATAAGCCATGCTTGGGTTCGATGGCGCGGCGACAGAGCAGGATTTTGTCTTCCCATTCCGGAATCGTGCCCACCACCATTTTCGGATTTTGATAGTGGATGGCGCGGCAAGCCGGGCAGATATAGCGCGGCAAATGATCGCCGGGTGGAATGCTAAGTGCGACCGGCCCGCCGCAGTGGCTACAGAAATTCATAGTGTGAAAATCGTATGGAATTCCCGCAAGGTATCAAAAATTCTCGCTGCATGATAGTGCTGATCGAGCGCGAATCCGTTTAAAATCCACACTTCGCGCGCCACGCAGCGCGTTCTCTTATACTTAGTAGGGCTTTGGGCGTGGTCAAAATCACTTTGGACTAATGCATGCGACCGACTCATATTGCCGCGATTCTCGATTGCGAATTCAATAGCACTTTAACCGGCCAGCACACCCCCGTGATGTTGTGGGGGCCGCCCGGTGTCGGCAAATCGCAAATCATCGCGCAGATCGCCGCTAAGCACCGCGTGCCGCTGATCGACATTCGCTTGTCGCAAATGGAGCCGACCGATTTGCGCGGTATTCCGTTTCGCTTGAACGATCGGGTCGAGTGGGCGATACCTAGCATGCTGCCCGACGCCGAACGCCATGGGCCGACCGGCATTTTGTTTTTGGACGAGATCACCTCCGCCGCACCCACGGTTTCGACTGCCGCATATCAATTGATCCTGGATCGACGTTTGGGTGATTATTTCATTCCGGATGGCTGGGCAATTTTCGCTGCTGGCAATCGTCAAGGCGATCGTGGTGTGACTTACAGCATGCCTGCGCCGCTTGCTAACCGCTTTACGCATTATGAAGTAGAGGCGCATTTGGATGATTGGGTCGCCTGGGCGCATGGGCGCAGTATCGACGAACGCATTATCGGTTTTCTGCGCTTTCGGCCCGACTTGCTGTTCAATTTCGATCCGGCACATAACCCGATTGCGTTTCCCTCGCCTCGCTCCTGGGAATTCGCGCACCGCGCACTGAAAAAATTTACCGAAATGCCGGTGCTGCTGCGTGATGCGCTGCAAGCCTGTGTCGGCCCCGCAGCCGGCATCGAGGTCAAGGCCTTCGTTGATAGCATGGACCAACTGCCCGATATCGATGGCATCGTGCAGGGCCGTGAGTCGCATGTGCCGGCCGGCATTGATTTGCAGTATGGGGTAGCTGCGGCCTTGGTGCGCCGCGCAGTGCTGGCGAAGGATACGGCAGAGGGAAACCGGGTATTGGGCAATATCCTGCAATACGCACGACGTTTTCCGCAGCGTGAGATGGGCGTGATGTTGGTGACGGACTTGCATCGCTCGGTCGGTAAGCCGCTGTTCGCTGTGCCCGAGTTCGCCGAGTGGGCGAATTCCGTCACGGATTTGATGCTCTACGAAATGTAACATGGCGGCAACGCCTAATCTTGGGGTGGAACCCGATCTTGCGCAAATCGAGACCAAGCTTGCCGCCGCGCGCACGCGCTTGATTTTGGAAAAGCCCTTTCTGGGCACGCTGGTGATGCATCTGGAGCTCAAGGCGGTGCAGGATGACCGCTTGCGCACCACCGGCACCGATGCGCGTTACTTCTACTACAATCCGAAATTCATCCAGCATCTCAACCTGGCACAAACGCAATTTATGTTGTCGCACGATGCGATGCATTGCGCGCTGGCGCATTTCGCGCGGCGTCAGCATCGTGAACTCAAGCGTTGGGATATCGCGTGTGACCATGCAGTGAATCTGCTGCTGTGGGATGAAGGTCTCAAGCCGCCCGCCGGTTGTCTGATGAACCCGGAGTACCACGGCCTGACGGCGGAAGAAATATATCCGCTGATCCCGCCAGATACCTCAGAACAAACCATCGATAGCCATTTGTACGACAATGATTCGAGCAGCGGCACGCAAAGCCAGCCGAATCAAGAGCAATCGCCGCAAAATCAAAAATCGGAGCAATCGGCTGGTGAAGGTCAGGGACAAGGCGAAGGCCAGGAGCCGCCGCCGGAGCAGCGCCAGGGCGAGTCGCAAGGTCAAGCCGCCAAGCAAGATCAAGGCGCCGGCAATCAGCCGCAAATTGAAGGCTTAAGCGAAACCGAGAAAGAAGAGTTGGGTCGGCAGTGGCAGCAACGTCTTGCTGCGGCCGCGCAACAGGCGGCGCAAGCCGGCAAACTGTCGCAGACGCTGGCGCGCATGGTGGACCACTTGCTGCAACCGCAATTGCCTTGGCGCATGTTGCTGGCGCGTTACATGAAAGTCGCATCGCGTGACGATTACAGCTTTCAGCGTCCGTCGCGGCGCGAGGGTGAAGCGATCTTGCCCAGCCTCTCCTCGAATATGATCGACGTGATCGTGGTAATCGATACCAGCGGTTCTATCGGTGACGAAGCGCTGCGAGAATTCTTATCCGAGATCGATGTATTAAAAAGCCAGCTTCGCGCGCGCATTACCTTGCATGCTTGCGACGATCACTTGTGCGAGAACGGTCCTTGGGCTTTCGAAGCGTGGGAAGCGTTGACCTTGCCTAACGACCTGACTGGCGGCGGCGGCACCAGTTTCAAGCCGCCATTCGAGTGGATTGATCAGGCCCAGCTGCACCCCGATCTGGTGGTGTACTTTACTGATGCGGAAGGCGACTTCCCCGCACGCGAGCCACACTGTCCGGTGATCTGGCTGGTCAAAGGCAAGGCCCCTACGCCTTGGGGCCAGCGCATTCAACTCAATTAAATCGGGCACGCACCTGCGAGGCCAGCGTTGAGCCTGCGATTGCTTGCAGGGTGTCGAGCAGGATGGCTTGTGCACGCTCGGTTTCACTGAGTACTTCATGCGTGGCTAACTGTTTTTCCAGCACGGCGAGATCGGCTTCCGCCGCATCGGTTTGCGCAGCCTGGCGCTGGGCGACGCGCGCGCGCAGCACTTCGTTCGGTGCCTCGCAGGCGAGGATGAGAAAAGGTTTGCCCATCGCTTCGAACATTGCACGTTGACTGTGCTTTAAGAAGGTTGCATCAAGCACCACGGAAAACCCGGCGTCTAATACCAACTGCGCAATTTCCTTCAAGCGTTCATAAGTGCGCTGCGTGGCGTCCGCCGTGTACAGACCGCTGCCCAGGCCGGATTTCGATTGCGCCAGCGGGGCGAGGCCGAACAGGCGCTTGCGCTCGACATCGGAGCGCACGTGAATGGCCGGGAGATGCGCCGCCAACTCACGCGCCACCGTGCTTTTGCCCGAGCCCGAGACGCCGCGCATCAATATCAGCAGGGGCGGTTGGGGTTGGCTCATCCGTTCCGCCCAATCCAGGTAGTGCTGGTACTCCGCCCAGGCTTGCGTCCGCACCGTGAGCGGCGTTTCGCCTTGCGTGGCGCGAATCGCGGCGACCTTGGCGCGCACCACCGCGCGGAACATCAGGTAATAGCGCAATACCTTGAGCCCGGCAAAGTCGCCGGTTTGCTCCAGATAAGCGTTCAGAAAGCGGAAGCCCAAATCGGGGCGGCCACGGCTGGCAAGATCCATGACCAAGAAGGCGATTTCGCTCATGACATCGATCCAGCGAAAATCCGCGTTGAACTCGATGCAATCGAATGGAACGATCTCACCCTCGAGCAGAATCATATTGCCGAGATGCAAGTCGCCATGGCATTCGCGCACAAAGCCATCGCGTTTGCGTTGCAGAAAAAGCGTCGCATCCGCCGTGAATAGCGCTTCAGTGGTCTGTGCTAAGCGGGCCAATTGCGCGCACTGTGCATCGTTGGTCAGCAGCGGTTCAATCTGCGCGAAATTCTGGCGCGCGCTCGCATGCACCGTGTCGGGCTGGCCATAGGCTAGCTCCATCGTGGCCGCTGGCACAGCGTGATGGAATGCCGCTATGCGACAAGCAAGTGCATCGAGTTGGGCGGGTTGCAATTCGTTGCGCGCTAACACATTGGACAGCAGTGCCTGCTGCGGGAAGCGGCGCATTTTGACGGCGTATTCGATCGGCGCGCCAGTGCCGCCCCACTGCGGCGCATCGACCGATCCCGTTATCGGCACCACCCCGAGATATAAATCGGGCGCGAGGCGTTGGTTCAAACGCTGTTCTTCCTCGCAGTAATATTTACGCGCCTCCAGCGTGGTGAAATCGAGAAAGCCGAGGTTATAAGGTTTCTTCAGCTTGTAAGCGTATTCGCCGGCGAGCAGCACGGCCGAGATATGGGTTTCCAGCAGCGCGACTTGATCGACCGGATGCGGGTAAACGCCGGGCTGTTTAAGGTGCTCGATGAGGGTAGGAAAAGCGATGGCCGGATCCAGCATGGTGCGGGGCTTATTCGGCTTCGCTCGACGAGCGCTGACCCTTCATTTCCGCTTCCAGACGCTGCATAGCAGAGAGTAGTTGTGCGGTGCGACGCGCGACGCGCGATTCCAGATCCTCATTGATACGCGCGAGTTCGGTGGTGCGTTCCGCTACGCGGCGTTCCAAGTCGTCGCGTGTTTTGAGCAAGTCTTGTTCGATGCGCTGGCGTTGAGCGATTTCTTGTTCCAGGTGCTTCATGGTGCTGGAGAGCTTCCGATTCAGACGAAACACGTAAGCATAGGCTGCGGCCAAGGTGAGAATGATGACGAGCGCGGCGGTAATCCACATCCAGTATTGCTTGAGCAAATCCAAATAGCTGAGTTTTCCGTAATTGCGATAAGGCCCGACCCGCAATTCCAGCATCAATTGCTGCACGCTGTGATAGTCGAGCGGAACCGTCCATTCCGCATAAGCACCGGCGCTGGCGGCGGGGTCGCCGGGCGACATTTTTAATAATGCGATGGTAACGAGCTGTGCCAGTTTTTCCGGGGTATGGCGCAGCACGGCGAATGCCCAGTCCGGATAAAGTGGTGTGCTGAGCGCATAGGGAAAGCCCTCGGCTTGCTGTGGATTCAGGATGCGGAAATCCTGGAGATTGATTTTCCCGGCGAGCGCCATGCTTTCGAGCAAATCGGTGCGCACGGTGCCGGCATCGGTTTTGCCATCGCGCACCGCAAACACAATGTCGTCTTGCGGGAAACCGGCGAACTGCAAGCGCTTGAAGTCTTTGTAGGGGTCTATATCTTGGCGCTTGAATTCACGCCATGCGAGCCACCAGCCGCCAAAGGCGCTTTCATGGACTGCCATGAAGCGCTTACCTTTCAGGTCGGCCAAAGTTTGAATATCCGCGCGGTCGGCACGACTGAAAATTACCGCCCCCAGCACGCTGTAGCCACCCTGGGGGGTTTTACTTTTCAACGTGGCGATACGCGTGATGCCGAAGCTGTACTCCAGTTCGGCATACGATCCGGGGTTGGTCAGCACGAATTCGACATCCCGATACTCAACCGCCGGGCCGATGTCATCATTATTGAGCGGCACAATGACAAAGTTATAGCCAGGAATTTCCCGAGATAGATAGCGCGCGGTGGGTGACCAGGCCTTTAAGGCCTCATCCTTGCCGCGATGGGCGAGCACCCCTACTCGAACTAAATGATCGGCTGCCAGCGCCGGTTGCGGGGGCAGCCCCGACCAGCTCAAGAGCACAATCCCGAAGATGATCAGGAGACGCGGCATGGGGTCAGCTTAGGGGGGTTAAGATTTGAGCCAAATAGTCTAGCATAATACCCCATCTATCCTTCTGTCATAAAATGCCTTGCGGCGCACCCTTGAGACCGTTGCAAGCCCTTAAAAAACCACAAAAAGGGGCTAGTATTATTTTTCCAGGTTGCTATAATTTCGCGGTCGGTCGGGGATCGAAATATGGTTTGACCGATTTCTGATTTTGGTTTTGTCTTACACACTAGGAAAAGGGAAAATAAATGAAACACACTGCTCTGTTCGCCGCGTTGATCGCTGCTCTGTCGCTGGCTGCATGCGGCAAAACCGAAGCGCCTGCTGAAGCTCCTAAGGCTGAAGCTGCTGCTCCGGCTCCTGCTGCTCCGGCTCCTGCTGCTCCGGCCGCTCCTGCTGCTGACGCTGCTGCTCCTGCTATGCCTGCTGCTGACGCTGCCAAGCCTGCTGACGCTGCTGCTCCTGCTATGCCTGCTGGCGACAAGAAGTAATTCACTTCTTGGTATCAATAAAAAGCCGGCCTCGTGCCGGCTTTTTACTTTCTACTGTCCGGGCCGGGCGCTCGCCTTAAACCGTTCTCCAATCAAATCCCAAAGCTTGATCGGCGATGCCGATCCAATCTTCAGCGCAGTTGAGCGCCTCTGCCAACGCCGCGCGCGCCAGTTCCGGCACATTATTCTTTTGGCTCAAGTGAGCTGCAACTAAATGGGTGAGATGTTGGGTGTCTATGCTGCGCAGTAGCGCGGCAGCGGCGTTATTGTCCAAGTGGCCAAACCGTCCACCAACGCGTTGTTTCAGGCTATTGGGATAAGGCCCGTTGGCAAGCATGCCGGCATCATGATTGCACTCCAGCACCAAGGCGTCGCAACCGGAGAGCATTTGCTCAATATGGGGGGTGATCATGCCCGTGTCGGTCAACACGCCTAAGCGGTGTTGACCATCGCCAAAGACAAATTGAATCGGTTCGCGCGCATCGTGCGGGACGGGGAACGGTTCTATGCAAAGATCGTCCACCGCGAACGCAGCGTGGCTGTCGATCACGCGGGTATCCAGCGGCATTTGATCCAAATTTGAAAGATAGGCGAGGCTGCCATGCGTAAGCCAAACCGGCAGATTGAATTTGTTCGCGAAGCGCGTGACACCGCCAATATGGTCGGAATGTTCGTGGGTGACCACGATGCCATTGAGATCGGCAGGGCCAAGTCCAAGCCGGGCTAAGCGGGTGACGGTTTCCTTGATGCTGAAGCCGCAATCGAGGAGGACACGAGATGCGCCGACCTCCACCACCAAAGCATTGCCCTCACTGCCGCTGCCCAGGCAGGCAAAGCGCATTTATTTGAGTTGCTCGTAGAGCAGGGTGAGAATCTTACTCGCCGTTTCCGATCTATCCGTGGCGCCGTCTTTGGCCAGCAATTTGACTTGGCTGCCGTCGCCGGCCTCCGATACTTGGATCTGATACTGCTCTTGATTTTTTTTCTTATCGTCGCTGCGCCAGAAGGCCAGTTTAGAGAACCAGCCTTTCTTGTCTTGTTTTTCGATATCGATTTCGGGGTCGATGTAGCGCACGTAGTACACGCCGCGTGAGCGATCGCGGTCTTCCACCGTGAAGCCGACGCGATCCAAAGCCAAACCCACACGACGCCAAGCGCGGTCAAATGGATCGTAGAGCGCGAGGCTGCCGCCGCCGTCGCCGGGGCGGGTGAGTTTCGCGCGCTCTTGTGTCGTGCCACCGGCAAATTGCGCTTGCGCGCGCGTCTCCTCTACGCCGAAGCGCACCATCAGGCGGCGCAGAAATTCAGCTTCCAGCTCCGGGTCGGCTGGGCGCGGCTCCCACACAGTTTGATTGCCGCCGTCGCCGCCCTTGATCACCTCGTACATGCCGCGATGGCTGACGTAAACTTCGGTAAATCCGGTTTCCTTGCTGGGCTCAAGCCGGGTACGGAATTTATCCATTTCGGATGTGGAGTACAGACTATCCAATAGCTTCCCCAGCGTGTTTCGGATGATGTCTTGCGGTATCTTGGCGCGGTTTTCCGCCCAATCGGTTTCCATGATACCGGCTTCCGGATTTTCGATTTTGATGATGAAACCGTTTTCCTGCCAGAATTCGCGCACCACCGGCCAGACTTGATCTGGGTTGGCTTTTACCACCAGCCAGCGCTGGCTGCCAGCGCGATCAACGCGGGCGTTGGAGAGTTCGGGCAGCAGATTCGCGTTTTCACGTTGCGTGGTATTCGTCCGCTCTTTGTTATAAACCGAGTAGGTGGCGGTGCTGCGTGTGTTGATGTCCGGCACAGCAAATCGATCATCCTGGTTGGCGGAGCTCAGATCCGGCGGCACTTCCAGCGAAGGAGCCTTGCCAGCAGATTTGTAATCGATTTTCTTTTGCTCAAGCGAAATGGAAGAGCAAGCCCCCAACAAGCCGGCTGTGAGCGCGATAAGGACTAGGTATTTGGTTCTGCTATGCATGATGCTCCATCCTTCCAACCTCGATTGTGTAATCCCGGGTTGGTCAATTTACTTGCTTAAGAGTTCACCCCGGCCTGGCGCATCGCTTGGCGCAGCGTCTCATAATGGGCGGGATCCAGCGGGGTGAGCGGCAGGCGAATGCCGCCTGCGATCAAGCCCATTTGTTGCACACACCATTTCACCGGGATCGGATTTGCCTCCACGAATAGCTTCTCGTGTAGTGCAAACAGTTTGGCATTGGCGACGCGCGCGGCTTCCAATTGTCCTGCCAAAGCGGCGGCGCACATCTCGTGCATCAGCTTCGGCGCCACGTTGGCAGTGACCGAAATTACGCCATGCCCGCCCATCAGCAGCAAGGCGACGGCACTCGCGTCGTCGCCGCTGTAAATAGCGAAGTCCTTGGGCGCGCGCAGAATTAGATCGGTGCCGCGTTGCAGGTTGCCGGTAGCGTCCTTGATGCCGACGATATTCGGCACCTGGGCCAGTCTCAGCGCCGTGTCATTCGCGATATCGGCGACGGTGCGGCCCGGCACGTTATAAATAATTTGCGGGATATCGACTGCCTCGGCCACCGCTTTGAAATGGCGGTACAAGCCTTCTTGCCCCGGCTTGTTGTAATAGGGGGCGACCAGCAGGCAGGCATCGGCACCGGCTTTTTTGGCGCTGGCGGTCAATTCGATCGCTTCGGTAGTGGAATTGGCACCTGTACCGGCGATGACCGGCAGGCGGCCGCGCGCGGTCTTCACCGCTTCCTCGATCAACTTACAATGCTCGTCGAAATCCACCGTCGGCGATTCGCCGGTGGTGCCGACCACGACCAAACCGTCGGTTTGGTTGGAAATATGGAATTCGATCAGCGCGCGGTAACGGTCCCAATCCAGGCTACCGTCCTCACGCATCGGGGTCACAAGTGCGACCAGGCTACCCTTGATCATGCGCGTTATTATCCGTAAAAAACGGCTATTTTACCTCAAGGGCGGGGAGGGCGGGCCAGAAAAGAAGCTTGGATAAACAGGCTGAGAAATGAAAAACGGCCGACGGCGGTAGTAAAACCGCTCGGTCAGCCGTTCGCTAGACCAGTCAGGGCGCCGTGCGTCGGCGCGCGGACTAATCTATATAGCTGTACATTTTTTCGAGAAAATCGTTTACATCCACGTCGGACAGATCGGACGGAATGGTGTTTTCCGCCTGCGTGATCTCGTGGTGATCGATTTCGCGGTGGATCAAGTCGGCCACTGCCGGATTCCAGCCGGAGGAAAGTGTTTCTTCCTCATATTCATCGATGCAATCGACTTCGCCCGTGCTCATGTCTTTCATCACTAACATGTCACACCTCCTTACGGCAAACCCATTTCGCCGCCTGTAAAATTCTTAACGGCTGGACCCGCAAAAGGTTGAGCGATGATCGATCAATAATTTCTATAGTTGAGTACGGTGGGGTTGAGGGGCAATCTACACGAATAAATTTAACACCGCGTCCAGGCCACCGTAATTGATGGCGTAATGGGTCTGCGCACGCACGATGGGTTTGGCGTGATAAGCGATGCCGATGCCGGCCTCGCCCAACATTTTCAGATCGTTCGCACCATCGCCGATGCCGATCACTTGCGCTTGGTGCAAACCCAACTCGTTGCGCACCTGCTTCAGCCAATCCGCTTTGCCCTGGGCGTCGACAATTTTGCCCAGCACGCGGCCGGTTAGCTTCCCATCGATAATTTCCAGCAGATTTGAGGCGGTGTAGTCGAGTTTGAGCCGGGTTTTCATCCGATCCGTAAAGAAAGTGAACCCGCCCGAGACCAGCAGGGTTTTGATGCCGCGCTGCTGCAAGGCTTGGATGAAAATTTCTGCACCGGGGGAGAGGCGCAGGCGCTCGTCGTATACCCGTTGTAAAGCACCGGCATCTAGCCCGGCGAGCAGTGCCACGCGCTTGGTCAGGCTTTGCGCGAAATCAAGCTCACCACGCATGGCGGCCTCGGTGATCGCCGCCACTTGGGGTTTGAGATTCATCATGTCGGCGATCTCATCGATGCACTCGATGGTGATCAGAGTCGAATCCATATCCATCACCACCAAGCCGATTTGCTCCAGGGATTGGGTTTCCGGCACGAAGGCGTAATCCAGCCGGGTTTGGGCGCACAGCGTTTCGATTTCGGGATGGGGGCTGGCCGGCTTCAAGCGAAATACATTGGCGGCAATCTGCTCAATGTTATTTGCGCCGGTCAGCTTGGCAAGTTGTTTGAGGTCGGCGGTTTCGACATTGGCGCCTTGGATGATGAGATGCATAAAATACTTTCTTTAATTAAGCGGCTAATTCTCTAAAAATTTCCTGCACCGCCTGCACGCGCCGCGCCGTGTCCGCGCTGGCGACGGTTACTTTGAGCTTGTCCGGCCCGGCGAGTTTGTAGTGCTTCTTGGTTTGAATCAACTGAATGATCTTGCCGGGATCAATTGGTGGGTTGGGCATGAATTGTAGCGTCACCGCATCGCTATGGGCATCGATGCGGCTGATGCCGAGCGGCTTGGCTGCGATGCGCAGGCGGTGCGTGTCGAGCAGGGTTTTGGCTTGTGCCGGTGGCAGGCCAAAGCGGTCGATCAATTCTTCGTGCAGGGCGTCGAGCGCATCCTGGGAGTCGCAATTTGCCAGACGCTTGTAGATCACCAGCCGCTCGTGCACGTCGGCGCAGTAGTCATTGGGCAGCAGGGCAGGGGCATGCAGATTGATCTCGGTGGTGATATGCAGCGGCGCGTCCATATCCGGCTCTTTGCCCGCTTTGAGTGCCTTGACCGCGCTATTGAGCATTTCGCTATACAGAGTGAAGCCGATTTCCTGCATTTCGCCGCTTTGCGACTCGCCCAGCAGCTCGCCTGCGCCGCGAATCTCCAGATCATGCATGGCCAGGTGAAAGCCGACCCCTAAATCTTCCATCAACTGAATCGCTTCCAGGCGCTTCTTCGCGGCCGGGGTGAGTGCGGTATCGGGCTGCGTGAGCAAATAGGCATAGGCCTGGTGGTGCGAGCGGCCGACCCGCCCGCGCAATTGGTGCAACTGGGCCAGACCGAATTTATCCGCGCGGTTCATGATGATGGTGTTGGCACTGGGCACGTCGATACCGGTCTCGATAATCGTGGTGCATAGCAGCACATTAAAGCGTTGATGGTAGAAATCGCGCATCACATGCTCCAATTCGCGCTCGCGCATCTGGCCATGGGCGACGCTGATGCGCGCCTCAGGCAAGAGCTTCTCCAGCTTTTCATGCATGTTTTGGATGGTTTCGACTTCGTTGTGCAGGAAATAAATTTGGCCGCCGCGCTTCAATTCGCGCAGCACCGCCTCGCGGATCAGGCCCTCGCTGAAAGGGTGCACAAAGGTTTTGATCGACAGCCTTTTTTGCGGCGCGGTGGCGATCACCGAGAAATCGCGCAGTCCATCCATCGACATTGACAGCGTGCGCGGGATGGGGGTGGCGGTCAGCGTCAACACATCCACTTCGGCGCGCAGCGCTTTCAAGCGCTCTTTTTGCCGCACGCCGAAACGGTGTTCCTCGTCGATGATCACCAAGCCCAGATTCTTGAACACGACATCTTTTTGGATCAGGCGATGCGTGCCGATGATGATGTCGATTTTGCCCTCAGCCAAGCCCTTGAGCGCTTCGGCCTGCTCCTTGGCGGAGCGAAAACGCGACAGCTCGGCCAGTTTCACCGGCCATTCCCCAAAGCGGTCGGAGAAAGTATTGAAATGCTGCTCCGCGAGCAGCGTGGTCGGCACCAGAATCGCCACCTGGCGGCCATCGGCCACGGCGAGGAAGGCGGCGCGCAAGGCCACTTCGGTCTTGCCGAAACCGACATCGCCGCACACCAAGCGATCCATCGGCTTGCCGTTCGTCATGTCTTCGATTACCGCCAAGATGGCGGCGGATTGATCCGGCGTCTCCTCGAACGGGAAACCAGCGGAGAAAGCTTCGTAATCGTGCGGCTTGAGCTGGAACGCGTAGCCCTGCCGCGCCGCACGTTGGGCGTAGAGATTGAGCAGCTCGGCCGCCGTGTCGCGTACTTGTTTGCGCGCTTTCTTCTTGGCTTTCTCCCACTGGCCGCTGCCGAGCCGATGCAGCGGCGCTGTTTCCGGTGCGCCGCCGCTGTAGCGGCTGATCAGGTGCAGGCTCGCCACCGGCACGTACAGCTTGGGCTTATCCTGTTCACTTGGGCCGGCGTATTCCAAATGCAGGAACTCGGTTTCACCCTCGCCCAAATCGAGCGTGACCAAGCCCAGATAGCGGCCGATGCCATGCTCTTCATGCACCACCGGATCGCCCACGCGCACCTCGGACAGGTCGCGCAGCAAGTGCTCGGAACTGGTTTTACGTACTTCACGCAGCCGCGCTTGGCGCACTTGCAGCGCGTATAGCTCGCTCTCGGTGACCAGCGCGATTTTTTCACTCGCTAGGACAAAGCCTTGGCTCACCGGCAGCGCGGCGAGCATGATGCGATCCACGCTGGCGTTAAACGCCGCATAGTTATCGCACAGCACAGGATGAATCCCCTGTTCTGTAAACAACTGCGACATGGTTTCGCGTCGGCCCAGACTCTCTGCGGCAATCAATACGCGGCCGTCAAAGCGGTCAAGAAATCCCTGCAACTGGGCAAGCGGCAGCTCCGCGCGCCGATCCACATGAATCGGCGGCAAGGGTTCGGTGGCGCAGGCGACGGTGTGCGCGGGCGGTTCAGCCGCTTCGATCAACTCGATGCGCGGGAATGCCTTGAGCTGCCCGAACAACTGGTCGGTGGACAAGAATAAATCTTCCGGCGGCAGCAGCGGGCGATCACGGTCGCCGCGTAACAGCTCATAGCGCGAGCGGGTGTCGCGCCAAAATTGATCCGCGGCATCCTGCACCGCATGATGCAGGCACAGCAGCGGGTCGGGCGGCAGATAATCCAACAGCGTCGCCGTCGCCTCAAAAAACAGCGGCAAGTAATACTCGATGCCGGGGGGCGAGACGCCGTTGCTCACATCTTTATATAAGCGGCGCTTTGACGGATCACCTTCGAATTGATCGCGAAATTTTTGGCGAAAGCAGCTAATGCCGGTTTCGTTCAGCGGAAATTCGCGCGCCGGCAGCAGCCGTACTTCTTTCACGGGATAGATGCTGCGCTGGGTATCGACATCGAAGGTGCGCAGCGTGTCGATTTCGTTGTCGAATAAGTCGATGCGATAGGGCACGGTGCTGCCCATCGGGAACAGATCGATCACCCCGCCGCGCACGCTATATTCGCCCGGCGCCTGGACTTGGGTGACGTGGGTGTAAGACGCCAGCGTGAGCTGTTTGCGCAAGCCGTCCACATCCAGCTTTTCACCCTGCTTAAGAAAGAAAGTATGCGCCGCGAGAAAAGCCAGCGGCGGCAGCCGGTACAGCGCGGTGGTCACCGGCACCAGCGCAATGTCGAATTGATTGTGGCTAATCTGGTTCAGCGTCGCCAGCCGCTCCGAGATCAAATCCTGATGCGGCGAGAATTTGTCGTAAGGCAGGGTTTCCCAATCCGGCAGCAAATGCACCGATAGGCTGGGGTCGAAACAGGGAATCTCATCCTTCAAGCGCTGCGCGTCGAGCGCCGAGGCGGTGAGCACCAGGATCGGTTTTTTTGCCTGCGCCAATTCGGCCAAAGCGAGCGCGTCAGCGCTGCCGGTCAGACCGGAATAGCGCCGAAATTGGCCGGGAAGGGGGAGGGGGCCAGGAAGCAGCTTGGCAAGGAGCATGGCAGGCGAAAAGCCGTGATTATAAACGAAAGCCGATCCAGGCCAGGCTTCGACCGAGGGGCAATATTTCCAAGAGCGATGAATCGTTAACTTGATTTCTGCTTTATCGGAGCCATTATGAATATATGCCTTTCAAAAATCGCATCGACGCGGCTGACCAACTCGCCGCCAAGCTCAGCCCCTATCATGGGCAGCATCCGCTTGTGCTGGCCATCCCCCGGGGCGCCGTGCCCATGGCCAAACGCATTGCCGAAGCACTGCAAGGCGAGTTGGATGTGGTGCTGGTGCGCAAACTTGGTGCGCCCTCTAACGCAGAGTTTGCCGTCGGTTCAGTAGACGAAAGCGGTTGGACCTATGTCTCGGAATACGCGCTTGCGGCAGGTGCGACGCCGGCTTACATCGAGCAGGAAAAAACGCGTCAGATGGAGACCATGCGCCGTCGCCGCGCCCAGTACACCCCGATTCGAGCGCCGATCGATCCGGTCGGGCGCATCGTGATCGTGGTGGATGATGGCCTGGCCACCGGCGCCACCATGATCTCCGCGCTGCATTCGCTGCGCGCTAAAGGCACGGCCAAGCTGATTTGCGCCGTGCCGGTTGCGCCACCCGATACGATCGATAAAGTGGCGGGGTATTGCGATGAAGTGGTGTGCCTGGAAACGCCCTATGATTTTCGGGCGGTCGGGCAGTTTTACCGCGATTTTCCCCAGGTGGAAGATGAGGAAGTGATTGAAATCTTGAAGCAGGCTGTTTAATTCAACGCGCTTTCACCCGTCCTCCATCCTTAATCTTGTCATCGGGATGCGTGATGATCTGATCCCCTGCTTTGATTCCCGATAGCACCTGCACGATCAGTCCCGCGCGTTGACCGATTTCAAGCTGTTGGGTTTTCGCGCGACCGTTCTCCACGATAAAAACAGCCCAACCCTGCTTGAATTTAAAAAGGGCGCTGGCGGGAATTTGCAATACATCTGCACCTTCCCAAACCACAAAGCGCGCTTCTACTCGGTAACTATCGCCCAGGCGACGCCAAATTTCACGCGGCGAGGTAATGTCTGCGATCACGCGTACGCGTTGCTCTTCCACGCCGAGCGCGGACACTTTAGTAAACCCAGCGGGTTCGATCATGCGCACCGCGCCTTGTAGCGTCTCACTACTGCCCCAGCGATCCAGCAGCACCTTTGAGCCAGGTGCAATTTGCACCGCATGGGTGGACAGCACCTCGACCACCACCTCCAAGGTTTCGGGATTTCCAATCTCGATTAAGGGTTGCCCCGCCTGCACTGTGCCTTCGCTCTCGTGCACCAACTTAAGTACATGGGCATCGACTGGTGCGCGCACGCTTAAAGTCTCGGCGGGTTTGCCAGTTTGCAAACTGCTACTTTTTGCGAGTGCCGCGCGTGTCATCTCAAGCTCGAAGCGTGCGACGTTGATGGCATGCTCTGAAGCTAAATGTGCGGCTTTGGTGCGGCTGACCTCCGAGCGCGCTTTATCCAAAGCTTGTTCGGAAATAAAGTTGGCCGTGCGTAGCGATTCGGTGCGCTGCAACTCTTGGCGCGCCAGATCAGCTTGTGCTGCGGCAGCGCGCGCATTTTCTCGCGCGGCAGCGACATTTGCTTGGGCGGCGTTCACTTGGGCTTGGGCTTGCACGCGTGAACGCGGGTCAAGCGCATCGGATCGAGCGGGTTCAATTTCTACCAATACCTGGCCCTGCTTTACCGCATCGCCCACCCGTAAAACGATACGCCGTGCGTAACCCGACATCGGCGCAGAGACAACAAATCGCTCCATGACGCGTGTTTTGCCTTCCTCTTCGATAGTGACAGCAAGCGGCCCTTTTGCTGTGGAGGCGATATCTACCGTCTCCGCGCGCGGCAGAAAGCCATAGATCAAGGCGCCTGCCAGGGCTAAGACGAGGAAGGTGATACCGATGTTTGCACGCAATCGCATTTTATTTTTTTCTTCCATGCCAAATTAAACTGTCGAGAAAGATTTGACCTCTCCCTAGCCCTCGCCCACTTGCGGGGAGAGGGCTAGGGAGAGGGGTTACTCAGACACCCTAGAATGTGTTCAACCCTATTCCCTCGTCTTCAGCACGGCCACCAAATCCAGTTGCCCAAGCCGTCGCCATATCAGTAAACCCGATACCAGCGCAGAAGCCACCACCACGGTTGCACCCATCGCATAGTTGCTCGGGTTCAAAATCAGTGGCAGCCGGTAGAGATCGCTCTCAAAGGCTTGCACCAAAATACTGACCAAGCCCACGCCTAGCAAAAATCCAACCGGGATGGCAGCCAAGGTCAAGAGTCCCAATTCTCCTAGCAGAATATAGGCGATCTCGCCTCGGGTGAAGCCTAGCACACGCAGGCTCGCCAACTCGCGCCCCCGCTCCGAGAGCGCGATGCGCGCGCTGTTATACACCACGCCGAAACCGATGCTGGCGGCGAGTATGGTGGAGATCATGTTGTAGAACAGCACAAACTCGCCAATGGTGTCGTAAAAGCTCTGAATCGCGGCGGCATTGGCGACCATGCCTAGGACACGCGGCCGATCATGTAGTTTTTCATAGACGGTTTTTTCCGCGCCCGGTTCAATCGCCAGATAAGCGCCTGAGACCACATTGCCCTCGCGCATCAGCGTATTGAGCGAGTCTTGCTGCATATAAGCCGACACGCCCAGATATTGTTGGGTGATGCCCAGTACGGGCACCTGGCGTATCGGGCGGTTGCCTTCCAGCACTTCTACCGTGAGCATATCGCCCGGCTTCACATGCAAAATTTTATTGGCCAAGTGGTCGGTGAGCACCACGCCATTTGGCGGCACTTGGATCGGTTTCAATTGGCTATCGAGCGAACGATGCAGTTGGCCCTCGGGCAAAATCCCATACACCGCAGTGCGGTAACTGTATTGGCGAGAGCGCAAAATAGCGGGCACATCGCGAAAGCCCTCCACATGATCCACGCCTGGTATAGCGGCCAGTTCATGCAAGGCATGGCCCGAAGTCGGCTCGATAAAAGCCAGCGCCAGGTCTTCACGACCTGCCTGACGAAACTGCACATCCACCATGAAATCAATTGCGCCTTTTTGATAATTACCCACCATCATCAGCGCGCAGGCGCAGCCAATGCCGAGCACTGTCAGCATCGATTTGATTGGGCGGCGCTCGATGTGGCGCAAGATCATGCGTGTGGGCGCGGTGAACCAGCGTTGCAAGCCGATGCGCTCCGCGAGGGTAGTGCGATAGTTTGCAGGCATCTCAGGGCGCATGCCTTCGGCGGGTGAGAGGCGCACTGCGCGCGCGACCGAAAACAGCGTGCCGCTGATCGCTGCCGCCATGGTGATGCTCAGTGAAATAAATACCACCCCTGCATTGATCTTGTAGTCGAGATAAGGGAAGCGAAAGGTCGTCTCCATATACACATTGGAGAGCCCCTGGCCGAACCAAGCGCCTAAGGCGATGCCGCCCGCCACGCCAAAAATCACCATCAGCATCACCAGTTTCACATAGTGCCAGCCGATGGCGAAATAGGTGTAGCCAAAGGCTTTAAGTGTGGCGATCTGCTCTCGCTGCAAAGCAATCAGACGGCTCACCACCACATTGAGCAAAAAGGCCGCCACGCCCAAAAAGATAGCGGGGAAAATCGTCGCCGTAGTCTGCAACTGCTTCAACTCTTCGCTGAGAAAGCGATTGGAGAATTGATCCTTGCGCCCATAAGCCCCAGTGCCGCCATAAGTGCCGAGGATTACGTCCGCACGGTCAATCACCTCCTGCACCTGCGCGCCTTTGCTCAGCATCAGCGTCACATTGTTGAAAGCGCCCGCCACGTCGTAAGCGGCGGCCAGGGCATGGCGGCCCATCCACAACACGCCATAGCGTTTATAGTCGGGGAACATGGCGCCGGGCGCGATTTGATAAACATACTCCGGCGATACCGCAACGCCGACGATCGTCAGCAGCTTGCGCTTGCCGTTGATGATGGCGGCGAGCTTATTGCCCGGTTGCAATTGATGTGCATCGGCGAAGGTATCCGAGAGCACCACCTCGTCTGTGCTATAGGGCTGCACCATGCGTCCGCGTTTCAGATACAGCGTGTTGAGCAGCGGCTCGCCGCTATCCGGCACCGAGAGCAGCAGGCCGGTGATGGGGTCGGTGAAGTTTTCCACCTCCAGCTTCACCCCCGCGATCACCCTCGTTTCCAAATGGGCCACACCGGGGATAGCGCGCAGTCGTTCGGCCACGGGCTCGGGCGCACGCTTGAGATTGGCGAACACTTCGGCGAAGCGGTATTCACGATAGAAACGGTCGCGGGTCGTGACCAATGAATCGTAGGTAGAGAGCGACATCACCAGCGTCGCCACGCCGCCCATGATCACCGCCGCGATAGCCAACACTTGGCCGCGCAGGTGCCAGAGATCGCGAAGCAGTTTTAGATCGAGTGCGCGCATGGTTTACCAGCTCAACTCGTGCGCCGCTTTTTTCACCGCGTTGCTGTGCATCTCGGCGATGTGCCCATCCGATAAGCGAATCACCCGGTCCGCCATATCGGCGATGCCCGCGTTGTGGGTGATCAGTACTGTGAGCGTACCGAGTTCACGATTCACTTTTTCCAAAACTTCCAACACCACCACGCCCGTAGTCGAATCGAGCGCCCCGGTCGGTTCGTCGCACAACAGCACAGCGGGGTTCTTTGCCACGGCGCGGGCGATGGCCACGCGTTGCTGTTCGCCGCCGGAGAGTTGAGCGGGGAAGTGATCTAAGCGCTCGCCCAAGCCCACCAGACGCAACGCCTCTTCCGGACGCATGGGCGATTCTGATATCTCGGTCACCGCCGCCACATTCTCACGCGCGGTAAGGCTGGGGATCAGGTTGTAGAACTGAAACACGAAACCGACATGCTCGCGCCGAAAGCGTGTGAGCTCCGCTTCGGTCGCACCGGTGAGCTTGTGATCGAGATAACTCACCTCGCCGCTGGTGGGCACATCCAGCCCCCCCAGGATATTCAGCAGCGTCGATTTGCCGCTGCCCGATGGCCCGAGCACCACCACCAGCTCACCGCGATACAGTTCCAAGTCGATGCCGCGCAAGGCATGCACCTCCACCTCGCCCATGCGATAGATTTTGGAGAGCTGGCGTGCAACGAAGATAGGGGGGGTGTTATTCATGAGAATTTGAGGTTAGTTCAATCACGCCATAGCGTCCACCTCTTCCCTGGTTCGGCGAAGGGGGGTTATCAGCTCGCTGCTATACTTCCCCCATGTCCACCCCCGAACAAAACCCGCCCGAGCCGATGATCCACTTTGAGCAGGTGCACAAGTGGTTTGGCGCTTTGCATGTGTTGGACGACATTAATTTGCGCGTCATGCCGGGCGAGGTCGTGGTGGTGTGCGGCCCATCGGGTTCCGGTAAATCGACCCTGGTGCGCGCGGTGAATCGCTTGGAGCCGATCCAGCAGGGCCGCCTGGTCGTCGATGGCCAAGACCTGAGTTCGCCCTCCACCGATATCAATCGCCTGCGTGCGGAAGTCGGCTTTGTGTTTCAGCATTTCAATCTCTATCCTCATCTCTCCGTCCTGCAAAACATCCTCCTCGCCCCGATGAAAGTGCGCCGCATGGCGCGCGATGAAGCAGAGCAGCAGGCGCAGGCCCTATTGCAGCGCGTCGGTCTCGCGGATAAACGCGATGCCTATCCCAACCAACTCTCGGGCGGGCAGCAGCAGCGGGTAGCCATCGCGCGTGCGCTGGCCATGCGCCCCAAGATATTGCTGTTCGACGAGCCGACCTCCGCGCTCGATCCGGAAATGATCGGCGAGGTGCTAGCGGTGATGCAAGGCTTGGCGCGTGACGGCATGACTATGATGGTCGTCACGCACGAAATGGGCTTCGCGCGCGAAGTAGCGCATCGCGTCGTGTTCATGGATCAAGGCCGCGTGGTGGAAGAAGCCCCGCCGGAACGGTTCTTCCTCGAACCGGCGCATCCCCGCGCGAAACAATTTTTGAAACAAGTTTTGTCGCCCATGCATTGAGCGTGGGTGTTTGCCTTATAAGAAGTGCTGATTAGCAATGATCCTCAGCCAACAAGAAACGAAGAGAATCCCCTCCCCTTGAAAAGGGGAGGGTTTAGGGTGGGGATCAAGAATTTCTCACCCCCATCCTAACCTTCCCCCTGGTAGGGGGAAGGAATAAAGCGGTAGCCTACCTTGGCTAAGTTTCATCGCAAATCAAGTCGTCTTTTTTAGGTACAGAAAAGGAATACCCCGATGCAAGCTTACAAATACTGGCTAGCCGCCTTCACCCTAGCCCTATTCAGCCTACCCCTGGCCCAAGCCGACACCCTAGCCAACATCAAAGCCAAAGGCGTATTAGTAGCCGGGGTCAAAGACAGCCTGCCCCCATTCGGCTATGTCGATGCCCAAACCCGCAGCATCGTCGGCTACGACGTGGACTTCATGCGCGCCATCGCCGACAAGCTCGGCGTGAAGCTGGAGTTGAAGCCCGTCACCTCGGCCAATCGCATCCCGCAACTGGTCTCCGGTAACATCGACATCATCGCCGCCACCATGACCAAAAACCCCGAACGTGCGCAGCAAATCGATTTTAGCCATGCGTATTTTTTAACCGGGCAAAAATTCATCGCGCCCATGGGCGCGCTGCATAGCCTGAAAGATCTGGAAGGAAAACGCATCGCCACCGCCAAGGGCTCCACCTCGGAGCAGAATGTGAAGCGCGCCGTGCCCAGCGCCACCGTGCTGTCGTTTGACGATTACCCGCAAGCCTTCCTCGCCCTGCGACAAAAGCGCGTGGCCGCCATCACCACCGACGAAGCGATCTTGGCCGGCATCCTGGCCAAAGCGCCGGATAAGACCGCGTATGAAATTCCCGCGCTGCGTATTTCGGATGAGCCCTACGGCCTGGGCATGCGCAAGGGCGACACCGCCTGGGTGGCGTTCGTGAACCAGACCCTGCTCGACATGGAAAAATCAGGCGCAGCCAAACGCATCTTCGACAAATGGTTCGGCCCGCAGTCGGAAGCGCCGATCAAGCGGGACTTTGTTATTTCAGCGGCGCGTTGATTTGGGCGTGGGTTTCGCTCGTATTTACCACTTGCCCTGGTGGGTACAGGAATCGCCGTGCGGGAAATTGGCGTCAAACCAAATGACTTGTAAGAGGTGTTCACCATGAATCGCTTTCAGTACCCCGTAATGCTCACCGCTTCCGACGAGGGCGGCTACGTCGTCACGTGTCGCGACTTGCCGCAGTTGATTACGCAGGGCGAAGACAAGCAAGACGCGCTCGATCAAGCATCCGACGCGATGGACGAAGTCTTTGCGACGTATATGATCGAAGGAATCGATTTCCCCGAGCCCAGCAAGACAAAGCGCCGCGAGCATCTTGTGGCGCCGCCCGCGGAGACGATGGCGAAAGCAGCGCTGTTCGTCGCGATGCGCGAGGCCGGTATCAGCAAAATGCAACTCGCCAAACAGCTTGGCGTGGACGAAAAAGAAGTCCGTCGCCTGCTTGACCCCCACTACCAATCGAAGTTGCCGCGCATTGCACAAGCGATCAGCCTGCTAGGGCAGCGCCTCGTGATTGGTTTGGAGCCGGCTTAAGCATGGTGCAATTAGAAAGTGAATTCACCAAGCGCACAGATATAAGGTAAAGGCCTGACCCTATCTTCTCTGCAGCTCAGAAGTGTGGGGTGCCAAATTTACCATCACCGCAAATTCCTGCGTACTCTGGTAATCCACCGTCGGATGGCGATGATTTTCCTAACTGAGAATAAATCATGAAGCACTTGAAAGTGCTTACTTGGGGCACACTGCTCTATACGTTGCTTTTCGTTGGCATAGGGAAGATGCTCGGAGGAAAGTCTTTACCATTGGCCATGTTTGTTATCACAGTATTCATCCCTTTCATTTTTGGTTATTTTGCTCAGTATTTCCTTACGAGTAAGTCAGCTCTTGTAGTTACTCTAGTTATCCCGGTAATTCCGAATGTGACCATGCTTGTTTATGACCAAATTAAAACGGGATGGGGGCCAATGGATGTTCCATTAAGCGCTACTCTTTGGTTTATTTTTTTGCAAACCATGTTCGTTGCGTTTGGTGCTTACGTTTCAAGAAGGAGCAACAAATGATGGGGTCGTGCTTTGGTTATTGTGAATCGCCCCCAGTTTACTAGACACCTCTGAGCCTATAAATTTGGCTAAACGGA